>FTHB01000475.1_pt1 | contig 41509 bp, 34 predicted proteins | sample 1640851 | NCBI WGS metagenome assembly FTHB01 (sample SAMEA3914788, study PRJEB12502) | metagenome | biome: forest; material: soil | place: Canada | collected 2011-07-03 | depth 0.1 m
AACCGCCCCGGCCATGCGATCGTCGACCACCACACCTACGTGTTCCTGGGAGACGGCTGCCTCATGGAAGGCATCAGCCACGAGGCCTGCGCCCTGGCCGGCGCATGGAAGCTGAACAAGCTGGTCGCGCTCTACGACGACAACGGCATCTCCATCGACGGGCAGGTCACGCCCTGGTTCATCGACGACACGCCGGCGCGCTTCCGCGCCTATGGCTGGAACGTGACCGGCCCCATCGACGGCCATGACGTGGACGCCGTGGACCGCGCCATCGCCGACGCGCGCCGCAGCGCCGAGAAGCCGACGCTGATCGTGTGCAAGACGCACATCGGCAAGGGCTCGCCCAACCGCGCGGACACGGCCAAGGCGCACGGCGAACCGCTGGGCGCCGACGAGATCAAGCTCACGCGCACGGCGCTGGGCTGGCAGCATGAGGCTTTCGTGCTGCCGCAAGCCGTGTACGACGAATGGGATGCGCGCGCCCGGGGCGACGAGCTCGAGTCGGCCTGGCAGAAGCGCTTCGATGCCTATCGCACCGCGCATCCCGAGCTCGCCTCCGAATTCCGCCGGCGCATGAAGGGCGAGCTGCCGAAGAATTTCGCGGACATCGCCGCCGACGTCGTCGCTTCCGCCCACGCGAAGGCGGAGACGGTCGCCTCGCGCAAGGCCTCGCAGCTCGCGCTGGAAGCGCTGACTGCGGCGCTGCCCGAGCTGCTGGGCGGCTCCGCCGACCTCACCGGCTCCAACCTCACCAACACCAAGAGCACGCCGCCGCTGCGCTTCGACCAGTCGGGCGAGGTGGTGATGACCGACGGCAAGCCGGGCCGCCACATCAACTACGGCGTGCGCGAGTTCGGCATGGCCGCGGTCATGAACGGCATCGCGCTGCATGGCGGCTACATCCCCTACGGCGGCACCTTCCTCACCTTCAGCGACTACAGCCGCAATGCGATTCGCATGGCGGCGCTGATGAAGCGGCGCGTCATCCATGTGTTCACGCACGACTCCATCGGCCTCGGCGAGGACGGCCCGACGCACCAGTCGATCGAGCATGCCGCCAGCCTGCGCCTGATCCCCAACCTCGACGTCTGGCGCCCGGCCGACACGGCGGAGACCGCCGTGGCCTGGGCCGAAGCACTGGCGAACGCCAACCGCCCGACCGCGCTGCTGCTGTCGCGCCAGAACCTGCCCTATGAGCCGAAGGCGCAGCTCGGCGTCATCGCGCAAGGCGCCTACGTGCTGGCCGAAGCGCAGGGCCGCAAGATCGACGCCGTGATCATCGCCACCGGCTCCGAAGTGCAGCTGGCCATGAAGGCGCGCGAGCTGCTGCAGGCCGAGCGCATCTCCGTGCGCGTGGTCTCCATGCCCAGCACGACGACTTTCGACCGACAGGACCGCGACTACAAGGAAAGCGTGCTGCCCGCGGGCGTGCCGCGCATCGCGGTCGAGGCCGGCGTGACGGCCTTCTGGTGGAAGTACGGCTGTGCTGCCGTGGTGGGCATCGACACCTTCGGCGAGTCGGCTCCTGCTAATGTGCTGTTCAAGCACTTCGGGTTCACGCCCGAAAACGTCGCTGACACCGTGCGCGCCGCGCTTGAGCGGGCGGATTGAGGTTTTCGTTTCTCAGGAGTGATCGAATGGCTATCAAGGTTGGCATCAATGGCTTCGGCCGCATCGGCCGCAACGTCCTGCGCTCCGCGGTGCAGAACTTTCCCGACATCGAGATCGTCGGCATCAACGACCTGCTGGAGCCTGACTACCTGGCCTACATGCTGCAGTACGACTCTGTGCACGGCCGCTTCGAAGGCAAGATCGCCGTGGACGGCAACACGCTGATCGTCAACGGCAGGAAGATCCGCCTGACCGCGGAGAAGGACCCGGCCAACCTGAAGTGGGGAGAGGTCGGCGCCGAGGTGGTGATCGAGTCGACCGGCATCTTCCTCACGAAGGAAGGCGGCCAGAAGCACCTGCAGGCCGGCGCGAAGAAGGTGATCCTGTCGGCGCCGTCCAAGGACGACACGCCCATGTTCGTGTTCGGCGTGAACCACCAGAAGTACAAGGGCGAGGACGTCATCTCCAACGCCTCGTGCACGACCAATTGCCTGGCGCCCCTGGCCAAGGTGGTGAACGACAAGTGGGGCATCAAGCGCGGGCTGATGACGACCGTGCACGCAGCCACCGCGACGCAGAAGACCGTGGACGGCCCGTCCAACAAGGACTGGCGCGGCGGCCGCGGCATCCTGGAGAACATCATCCCCTCCTCCACCGGCGCGGCCAAGGCGGTGGGCGTGGTGATTCCCGAATTGAACAAGAAGCTCACCGGCATGTCCTTCCGCGTGCCGACCTCCGACGTGTCGGTGGTGGACCTGACCTGCGAGCTGGAGAAGCCGGCAACCTACGCCGAGATCTGCGCGGAGATGAAGGCGCAAAGCGTTGGCGCGCTGAAGGGCATCCTGGGCTACACGGAAGACAAGGTCGTGGCGACCGACTTCCGCGGCGACGCGCGCACGTCGATCTTCGACGCCGACGCCGGCATCGCGCTGGACGGCACCTTCGTCAAGCTGGTGAGCTGGTACGACAACGAGTGGGGCTACTCGAACAAGTGCCTGGAGATGGTCCGCGTCGTCGCGAAGTAAGCACGTCGCTCTCGTGAAGAAGGCGCCCTCGGGCGCCTTTTCTTTTTGTGGCGATTGCCGCTGCCTGCGCTACTTCCAGTCCACCGTGCCGAATCGGTCCTGGCCCAGCAGCGTGTAGAACACGCCGACGGTGCCGCGCGTCTGGCTGCGGTCCCCGAGGTCCGGGTACTCGGCGTCGCGCCGGTTCCACAGGTACTTCACCGTCAGCGCGTGCGGGCCGTGAATGCGCCAGGTGTAGGCGACGTCCGCGCGCACGATGTTGTCGTGGCCGCCGCGCGCGCCGGCCGCGATGTCGGACACGAAGTACTCCCGCGCGGTGAGGTCCAGCGACCACTTGTCGCCGTGGATGATGCGGGTCGCGAGCAGCGCCTGCGGCGCGACGCCATAGTGGTAGTCGCGGTCGACGCTGGCCGAGGCGCTGTTGATCGTGCCGACGGCGGCGTACCCGAGGCCCGCCATGCCCGTCCCCTGCACCACCCACTCGCCGTGCCGCCACTGGCCGGTCGTGCCCAGCGACAGCGCGGTGCTGGACACGCGGAAGGTCTGGGGCGAGATGTAGTCGTAGCTGCCGTACAGGCCCCAGATGCCGCGGTAGTCGGGGCCCGCGTGGTAGTCGCGTCCCACCAGCATGCCGCGCGTCATCACGTTCTCGAAGCCGTCGGCCGTGGACGCCGTCGCCTGGAACGCGAAGTAGTCGAAGGGCTGGCGATAGGAGTAGCCGTCCTGCCCGGGCAGGCCGTAGTCCAGCGAGAAGTCCGCCTGCGCCTCGTTGCGCTTGACCGTGGCGCCGGAGTTGCCCTGCTGGTTCTGCGTCGTCCCCATCACGCCGAGCTGCAGCCGGCTGTAGTACGGGGCGTTGTGGCTGCTGTAGATGGTGTCCGGGCCGCCGCCTTGCAGCCAGCGGTTGAAGGCGGTGGGCGGCGAGACCAATGCGGCGGCCGTTTCGCGCCAGAACGGCGACATGCCGCCGCCTTGCTCCAGCAGCAGGTTGGCCATGCGGAACAGCGATTCGCCAAGGAAGGAGCCGCCGATGCCCGTGGCGATCAGGTCGTTGCGCGAAGGCGGCGTCCTCTCGCCCGCGATCTCCCACAGTGCGCTGCCACCCAGGGCGTATCCCGCCGACTCCCAGAAGTTGAAGCCGTTGGAGCGCGCCAGGCCGAAGAACACCGAGCCCTGGTACGGATGCGCGAACTGGTTGACGTTGAAGGGATCGTCGTCCACGACCCAGCTGCTGTGCAGGTTCGTGCGGATGGTGTCCGCGGTGACGTGATAGTCCTCGCGCCCGCTGCCGCAGCAGTAGTTGATGCGATTGAGCAGGATGCCGAAGCCGACGATCTCCAGGGCGGGAAACCAGGGATCGCGCCAGTGCGGCAAGGCGGCCTGTGCCTGCGTGGGCGCAGCTTCGGGCGAGGGCTCCGGTGCAGCCTCCTGCGCGGAGGCGGTGGCGATGGCCAGGAGCAGCAAGGCCGCGGCGAGCGGTCGGCGGCAGGAGGTCGCGGGCATGGCGCGCAATGTAGGAGCGGCCTTCTGCCTGAGCTGTAGGACTGCGTGCCGATCAGGCGCCCGCGTCCTGCACCTCTCGCCATGGCCGCGCTGCGCCCCGCGTGCCGGGCCCCTTTATTCCTGCGCACCTATGAGCAAGAAATGCCTCAGCCCGTAGCGGCCGTCGCGTCCTCGGGCCGTTCCTCGCTGCCGTCGGGATAGCGCGCAAAGCGCTTCGGGTCGCTGCCGTGCACGGGCGCCTGGTCCGGGAAGGACCAGCCGCCGAACTGCGTGCGGCGGTAGTCCTGCATGGCCTGCATGATTTCCTGCTGCGTGTTCATCACGAAGGGCCCGTACTGCGCCACCGGCTCGGCGATGGGCTGGCCTTGCAGCAGCAGGAACTCGCACACCGTGTCGCCGGCCGCGAGCGCCACTTCCACGCCGGCATCCAGCGACACCGCGACCGGTCCTTGCACCGACTGGCCGGCCACCGTCGCGGCGCCGCCCTTGAAGAAGTACAGCGTGCGGCGCGTGCCCGCGAGCAGCGCGGGCGGCAGCTGCACGCCCGCGCCCGGCTCCATGCGCAGCGTCCAGATCGCGACGTCCGAATTCGCGTCGGCGGCCCAGGAGTCCGGAGGAGGCACCGGCGCGGCGACGTCGCCGAAGCGGCCCGCGATCACGGCGACCTCGGTCTTGCGGCCCTGCATGTCGGCGAGCACGGTGCGCGGCACCTGCTCGTTCCAGAACATGGTGAAGTGCGGCTCGGCCATCTTGCTGCGCCTGGGCAGGTTCAGCCAGATCTGGAACAGCTCCAGCGGGTTGTCGCCGCCCGTGTCCAGCAGCGGAAACATCTCCGAGTGCACGATGCCCTTGCCCGCGGTCACCCACTGCACGTCGCCGCCGCCGAAGCGCGCGACCGCGCCCAGCGAGTCGCTGTGGTCGATCAGCCCCTTGCGCACGATGGTCACGGTCTCGAAGCCGCGATGCGGGTGCGCGGGAAAGCCCGGCACGGTCTCGCCGTGGTACATGCTCCAGCCGTCCTTGCGGCTGAAGTCCTGCCCGATCTCGCGCCCGTCCAGCGGCACGGCCGGACCCATCGCGCCATTGCCGCGCGGATAGGCGTCATCGTGGTAGGCGCAGAACAGGAAGGGGTCGGCGGTTTCCCAGGGAAAGCCGAGCGGCTTGACGGCGAGGATGGGCGTGGACATGGTCACTCCAAGATGGGGACGCGCGGGGAAGTCTCAACGGGGAACATCCAAGACCAACAACAGGACGCAGAGGACGCGAAGGGCACGCGGAGGACGCAAAAAAACCCCTTCAATGGATTTTTGCGTTCTTTCTCTCTTTTGCGACCTCTGCGTCCGGTAGTCCGCCTTCAGTGGTGATGTCCGTGCTCGCCATGCACGTGCTTGTGCGCAATTTCCTCGGCCGTCGCCGCGCGCACGTCGGTCACCTTCAGCGTGAAGCGCAGCGCCTTGCCCGCGAGCGGGTGGTTGCCGTCCAGGTGCACTTCGGGGCCCTTGATCTTCAGCACGTGGAAGACGTGCGGCTGTCCGTCCTCGGTGCGGCCTTCGAGCTGGCCGCCGACCTTCACGCCCGGCGGGAATTCGCTCTTCGGGATCACGCGCACGAGCGACTCGTCGCGCTGGCCGAACGCATCCTCGGGCTGCAGGTGCAGCGTGGTCTCGTAGCCGGCCTCCTGGCCGTCGAGCGCTTCCTCTATCTTGGGCAGGGTGTTGTCGTAGCCGCCGTGCAGGTAGACCATGGGGTCCTTGCTCTGCTCGATCAGCCGGCCGTTGGCGTCCGCCACCTTGTATTGCAGCGTGACGGCGGTGTCTTTCGCGATTTTCATGGCGTCGATTGTGCCGGCTCGCCCGCACCCGTGCTGGCAGCGCCCGGAGCGGGCAGCAGGCGGAAGGCCAGCGCGGCCAGCGCGAGGAACACGCCGATCGCCGACAGCACGGCCGCATAGGGCTCCGCATGGAAGTGCTCCGCCAGCGAGGCGATGCCCCCGGTCAACCATTGCATGACGGCCACGCCCAGGAACATGGCCATGGTGAACACGGCCATCGCGCGGCCGGTCATGCGCGCGGGATACGCCGAGCGCACGTCGGCATATTGCAGCGTGCCGAAGCCGGACAGCAGGCTGATCGCGAGCGCCAGGCCCACCTCGATCGCGGCGCCGGGCTGCAAGGCCATGAGCACGAACATCAGCGCCGTCGCCAGCGCGCAGCCGATGATCCACGCGCGGCGATGGCGCTCGCCCGGATCGAGCCGCCCGAACAGGGGCGCGCCTATCATGCCCAGCACCGAGATCGCGACCGCGACGTTGCCGGTCTGCACGAGCGTGAAGCCGTGCCGCTCGATCAGCAAGGGCGTGAGCCACAGGCCGCGCAAGGCCATGAACGCTGCGTAGCTGAACAAGGCCAGCGTGACGATGCCCAGCGTGTGCGGCAGGCGGAACAGCTCGCCATACCCGCGCAAGGCGGACGCCACGTCCACGCGCTGGTGCTGCGCGTGTTCCTCATGGTCATCACGCACCAGCAGCAGGATGGCGAGCCAGGCCAGCACGCCGCAGCCCGCCAGCAGGTAGAAGCCGGCGCGCCAGGACAGGTGCTGGATCACCCAGGCGAGCGGCGTTCCCGTGAGCAGCAGGCCGACCGAACCGATGCCCAGGGCGGCGCCGTTCACGGCGGCAAAACGCTCGCCCGCGAAGCGGCGCGAGATGAAGACGGTGCAGGCGAGGAAGGCGGGGGCGCAGCCCACGCCCGTGAGCGCCTGGCCCAGGATCAGGAAGCCGTAGCTGGGCGCCGTCGCGGTCACGAGCGAGCCCATGACGGCCAGCGGGAACACGGCGAGCACGGTGCGGCGTGGGCCGTACACGTCCAGCCCCATGCCCATGAACAGCTGCAGGGCGGCGAAGGAGAAGTGGAAGGCGGCGGCGAACAGGCCCAGCTGCTGCGGTGACAGCCCGAAGGCCGCCTGCAAGGGCGGCGCCATCATGCCGGCGGCGGTGCGGAAGGCCTGGCTGAGGGCGAAACCGGAGATCAGGACCAGCAGCATCGCCCAGGCGCGGCGGTCGGAAGCGGTGGAAGGCAGCACGGGGGCTGATTCTGGCGTGTCCGCGGGTGCGCCGCTCAGAGCTGCACCTGCGCCTCGCCGATGCCTTCGAAGACGACGCGCACGCGATCGCCACGCCGGGCTTCCAGCAGGCCGCACCAGGTGCCCGTGGTGACGACGGTGCCGGCCGGCACCGTGTCGCCGTGGCGTGTCGCGTGGCGAAGCCACACGGGCAGCAGCCAGGCCGGATCGGCCAGCGCGTAGCTGCCGCGGAAGGCATGCGGCGCCGCTTCGCCGATCTGCACGGTGCAAGACTGCTGCGCCCAGTCGCGCGGCGCGTACGGCTTCCATGCGCCCAGCACCAGCGCGCCGTGCGATTGCTGGTCGGCCAGCTTCAGCAGCGTGCCCGCGGTGCGCGCCTGCTGCCAGCGCGAGTCCACCAGTTCGATGGAGACCGTCATGCCATCGAGCCACCGCGCGGCGGCCGCGGGGTTGAAGGCCTGGGCGTCGGCCGGCGTCACGTCGCGGGCCAGGCGCAGGGCGACCTCCGCTTCGACCAGGTGCAGGTTCAGGTGCGTTGTGCGCGCATCGGCCGGGCTCGCCCACACATGCTGCGGCGGCAGGCCCGCGTGCGTGAGCGGCGCGGTGCGCGAGGCGCCGCCGGACTTCCAGTGCCGCGGCACGTTGCCGAACCAGCCCAGGGTGCGCGCGACTTCGTCCTGCACCGCATAGGCCTGGTCCGCTTCGGCCAGCAGGGGCTCGAGCGGCGCGGCGTCGACAGGGCTTTGCTGGCGGTGCGCCTGGACCAGCGCCGCCGCCACGGTGTGCACCGGGCTGGACATGGGATCTCCTCGTTGTGTCGCCGCGATGCTACCCGTTGCCGGCGAGCCCGCAGCAAGTCGTGCGCCCGGTCGCTACAGGGTAAGTCCGCACACGCGGGGCCGCCGCCCGGGATCACCCTGTCCGGACGGCGCACCGGCGGCACGCGCGTGAAGAAGTCACGCAGCCATCCTCGCCCTGGGCGGGTGGTTGCCGGATTTACGTGCGGTTAACCACACGGCGCGACGCTGGAGCGTTGATCAAGCAGTACCCGAGGCTGGAGTCACCATGCAAGACCTGTCCCTCCACCGATCCCTCCGCGCGCTGCCCTGGCTCGCTGCGCTGGCGTTTTCCTGGCTGGGCGTGGCCGCCCATGCCCAGGACGCTGCATCGGATCCGCCGGCGCGCGTCGCCTATGTCAGCGACCGGCAGGGCAGCGTCGTCTTCGCGCCGCAAGGCGAGGAGGAATGGCAGGACCTGCCTCCCAACCGGCCGCTCACCCCGGGCGATCGCCTCTGGACCGATGCCGGCGCGCGCGCGGAGCTGCAGCTCGGGACGGCGACGGTGCACGTGAACAGCGAGTCCCACGTGGGCCTGAGCGATCTCGACGAGCACGCCGCGCAGTTCATGCTGCAGCAGGGTGCGATCAACGCGCACGTGCGCGAAGTGATGTCCGGCGAGAACTTCGAGGTCGATACGCCCAACGTCGCGGTGCGCGCCTTGCAGCGCAGCGACTTCCGCGTCGACGTCGATCCGCATTCGCAGCAGACGCGCGTGGTGGTGCGCAGCGGCGTCGTCGCGGTGTTCGGCGAAGGCGGCCAGTCCATCAACCTGGGCACTTCGCAGCAAGCCGTGTTCGCCGGCCGCTACCTGGCGCAGGCGAGCGCGCCGCCGTATGCCGACGATGCCTTCGCCGCCTGGGCCGCCGACCGCAATCGCCAGGAGGACGACGCCATCGCGACGCACTACGTTCCGCGCGGGGTCGTGGGTGCGCCCCAGCTCGATCCCTATGGCACCTGGACGCAGGACCCGACCTATGGGACGGTCTGGTATCCGACCGTCACCGTCGCGAACTGGGCGCCCTATCGCTACGGCCACTGGGCCTGGATCGCGCCCTGGGGCTGGACCTGGATCGACGACGCGCCCTGGGGCTTCGCGCCCTTCCACTACGGCCGCTGGACCATGATAGGCGCGCGCTGGGCCTGGGTGCCCGGGCGCATGGCGCCGCGGCCGGTGTACGCGCCGGCGCTGGTGTCCTTCGTCGGCGGCGCGGGCGCCTTCACCATCGGCAACGGGCCGGCCGTGGGCTGGTATCCGCTGGCGCCGGGCGAAGCCTGGTGGCCGTGGTACCGCAGCAGCACGCGCTACGTCGGCGCCGCGAACTACCGCATCAACCTGAGCGCCTATCCGCGCAACTTCACCGGCCACTACTGGCGCCAGCATCCGGTGGCCGTCACCACCGTGCGCGAGGAAGACTTCCGGCGCGGCCGTGCGGTGGAGCGCGTGTGGCAGCCGGCAAGTCCCAACATGATCGAGCGCGGCCAGCCCGGCGCCGTGCCGGCCCGTCCGCAGGGCGAAGGCGGCCGCCCGCGCGCGACCGCGCCCGCCATGCGCCCCGAGGCGACGCAGTGGAACGGCGTCTCCCCCGCCGTGCGCGACCAGTTCCGCGCGCAGCAGGAACAGGATCGCCTGCAGCGCCAGGCCGAGCGCGAGGCGCGCGACCAGATCCGCAGCCAGGCCGACGCGCGTGCGCACCAGCAGAACAACGCCGGCCGTGTCGACTCCGGCACGCCGCAGCGCGACGCCGGCCGCGTGCAGAACGAACCGCAGCAGGGCAGCGACTTCGAAGGCGTCCATCGTCCTTCGCCGCGCATGTGGCGCCAGTCCCAGCGGCAGGCGGTGCAGCCCCAGCCCGTGGCGGTGTCACGGCAGCAGGCGGTGCGGGTGGTGCGCCAGGAACAAGCCGCGCCTCCGGCGCGCGCGCAAGCACATGACCAGGCGCAGCCCAGGCAGGCCCGCGGCGAGCCGTACCACGCGGAGCACCGCGCGGTGCACGAAGCCGCGGAAGAGGGCCGCGGCCACTTCAACCGCTAGGCATCCCGTCCGCGCGGCAGGCTACTAGGCGTCGTCCTTCACCTTGTACTGCGAAGCCAGCTGCGCCTGCACGCCGGGCGGCACCGGCTCGTAGTGGCTGAAGGCCAGGGTGTAGCGGCCCTGGCCGCCCGTGAGCGAGTTCAGGCGCGACTGGTAGCTTGACAGCTCCGACAGCGGCGCCTGCGCCAGCACCGTCAGCGCGCCGTCGTTCGCGCCTTGCGTGCCGCTCACCTGGCCGCGACGCGAGGCGAGGTCGCCGGTGATGTCGCCCATGTTGTGCTCGGGCGCCGAGATCTCCACGTCCACGATGGGCTCCAGCACGCAGGGACGCGCGGCCTGCACCGCGTCGATCAGCGCCTTCTTGCCGGCCTGGATGAAGGCGATCTCCTTGCTGTCCACCGTGTGGTGCTTGCCGTCGTACACGATGACCTTGAGGTCCACCACGGGATAGCCTGCGATCACGCCCTGCTCCATCGCCTGGCGCACGCCCTTCTCCACGGCGGGCATGAAGTTGTGCGGGATCGCGCCGCCCTTCACCTCGTCGACGAACTGGAAACCGCTGCCGCGCGGCAGCGGCTCCACGCGCAGGAACACCTCGCCGAACTGCCCCGCCCCGCCCGTCTGCTTCTTGTGGCGGTGGTGGCCTTCCGCGTGGCCGGTGATCGTTTCGCGGTAGGCGATGCGCGGCGGGCGCGTGTCGACCTGGCAGCTGTGGATGTCGGTGAGCCGCTCCAGCAGCGTGCGCAGGTGCAGCTCGCCCAGGCCATAGACCACCGTCTCGTTGGTGGTGGCGACGTGTTCCACCTTGAGGCAAGGGTCCTCGCTCACCAGCTTCAGCAGGATGTCGTGCAGGCGCTGCTCGTCACCACGCCGCCTGGGCATGATCGCCAGGCCGTGCACGGGCACCGGGAACTGCAGCGGCTTCAGGTGGATGTGCGCGTCTTCCGCGGCGTCATGCAGGACCGCGTCGAAATGCAGGTCCTCCACCTTCGCGATGGCGCAAAGGTCGCCCGGCACCGCCTTCGCCACCTCCTTGAGCTCCTTGCCCTGCAGCATGAAGAGGTGGCCCACCTTGAAAGGGCGTCGGCCATCGCCCACGTACAACTGGCTGTCGCGCGTGATCGTGCCCTGGTGCACGCGGATCACGCCCATCTTGCCCACGTAAGGGTCCTGCGTGACCTTGAAGACATGCGCCAGCACGTGCTTGTCGGCGTCGCTCACGGCCTGGATCGGCTTCGCGTCCTCGCCTTCGCCCTCCAGGAAGGCCGGTGGGTTGCTCTCGGTGGGATCGGGCAACAGCCGTTCGATCACGTCCAGCAGCTCGGGCACGCCGGCGCCCGTGCGCGAGGAGACGAAACACACCGGGACGAGGTGGCCTTCGCGCAGCGCCTGCTCCAGCGGCGCGTGCAACTCCTCGGGCGCGACGTCGCCGTCATTCAGGTAACGCTCGACGAAAGCCGCGTCGACCTCGACCACCTGTTCCACCAGCGCGCGATGCGCCTGTTCCACCGAGGAGAAATCCGGTGGCGGCCCTTCGTCCTTCATCTTCCAGAAGCAGTCCAGCACGCGCTCGCCCTTTTGCGAGGGCAGGTTCACGGGCAGGCACTCCTTGCCGAAGGCGGCCTGGATCTGCGCCAGCAGGGCCTGCAGGTTCACGCCCTGCGCATCGATCTTGTTCACCACGATGATGCGGTCGCGCTCGCGCTGCTTCGCCCACTCCATCATGCGCACGGCCATGGGCTCGATGCCGGTGGACGCGTTGATCACGACGGCCGCCGTCTCCACCGCTTCCAGCGCCGGCAGCGACTGGCCCAGGAAGTCGGGGGCGCCGGGCGTGTCGACGAGATGGGTGGTGATGTCGCGGTGCTCGAAGTGCATCAGCGTCGTGTTGAGCGAACGCTGCGCGCGTTTCTCCAGCGGGTCCTGGTCGGACACCGTGGAGCCTTTCTCTACGCTGCCGGGCGCGCCCACCGCCCCGGCTTTCCACAGCAAGGCTTCCGCCAGGCTGGTCTTGCCGGCAGCGCTCGGGCCCACGAGGGCCAGTGTGCGCCGCGAGGCGATGTCGCGATGGGTTGCCACGAACGAGCCCTCCCGGAAAGACAAGGGGAGACCATGCTACGCAGCTCGCCGGAACGCCGCAACCCGGCCAACGCGACAGTGGAGCCGGCTCAGCGCGCGGGCCAGCGGTCGTGCAGCCGCGCGGGCACGCGCTCGCCCCACAGCAGGATGTGCGCGGGCGTGCCGTCATGCGCCATGTTCGCGGCGGCTCCCCGCACATAACCCAGGCCCACGCACGCGCCTGCAAGCGGGCTGAAGCCGGCGGAAGACAGCTCGCCGGCCGGCGTGTCCGCCAGCACGATGGTCTCGCCGCCCCAGGCGTAAGCCTCAGGGTCGCCGAGCACCACGCTCACCAGCTTCTTGCGCAACGCCTGTCCCTGCGCGGCGAGCAGTGCCTCGCGGCCGATGAAGCCGGGCTTGTCCAGCCTCACGCTGGCCTGCAATCCCGCCTCCCAAGGTGTCTCGTCGGGCCCGAGTTCGGCACCCCAGGCGCGGCGGCCCTGCTCGATGCGCAGCGCGTCCAGCGCGTAGTAGCCGGCGTCGCGCAGGCCGAGTCCTTCGCCCGCCTGTTGCAGCGCGAGATAGACATGGCGCGTCATCTCGATGGGAACGTAAAGTTCGAAGCCGGGGCCGCCGACGTAGCTCATGCGCGCGGCCCGCACGCGCGCGTGGCCGAGGTCGATGTCGCGGGTCCAGGCGAAGCGCAGGCTGTCGGAAGACAAGTCGTCGGGACTCACGCGGGCGAGCAGCTCGCGCGCCTTGGGCCCCATCAGCGACAGCACGCTGGTCATGGCAGAGACGTCGGTGAGCGTGACGTGCGCCTGCGGATCCATGTGCCGCCGGATCCAGTCGGCATCGCGCGTCGGCTGAGCCGAGCCAGTCACCAGCAGGAAGCGGTCCTGCGCTTCGCGAATCACGGTGCAGTCGGTCTCGATGCCGGCGCGCGCATTCAGCATGGGCGTGTAGACCATGCGTCCCACTGGCACGTCCATTTCGTTGGCGCACAGCTGCTGCAGCAATGCCAGCGCATCGCGTCCCTGCAGCAGCAGCTTGCCGAAGGAAGTCTGGTCGTAGAGTGCAACGTGCTCGCGCGTCGCGCGCTGTTCTTCGACCATCCAGGGCAGCCAGCCCGGCGTGCCCAGCGTGTGCGCCGGCCGCGGCGCGCCGGCGGCGCGAAAGTAGTTCGCGCGCTCCCAGCCGTTCCTGCTGCCGAACTCCGCGCCCTTGGCCGCGAGCAGGTCGTACAGCGGCGAGGTGCGCAGAGGCCGCACGGTCTCCAGCTCCTGGCGTGGCCAGCGCATGGCGTAGTGCAGGCCCAGCGTTTCGCCCGTGCGTTCCGCCAGCGCCTTGCGGTTGCCGGTGAAGCTGGCGAAGCGGCGGATGTCCACGTCCCACACGTCGGTGCCTGGTTCGCCGGCGATGACCCACTCCGCGATCAGCCTTCCGGCGCCGCCGCTGTTGGCGATGCCCGCGGAGTTGAAGCCCGCGCAGACGAAGTAGCCGCGCAGTTCCGGCGCTTCGCCCAGGATGAAATTGCCGTCGGGCGTGAAGCTCTCCGGCCCATTGAGCAGCATCTTGATCTGCGCCGTCTCCAGGCAGGGCGTGCGGTGGATCGCGTTGTTCATCAGGACCTCGAACTGGTCCCAGTCCTCGTCCAGCAGCTGGAACTGGAAGGTCGAGGGAATCGGGTCGACCCGCCAGGGCTTGGCCTGGGGCTCGAAGCCGCCCATCACGAGCCCGCCCACTTCCTCCTTGTAATAGACGAAGCCGTCGGGATCGCGCAGCACCGGCATCATGGGCGTGACGCCCGGGATGCGGCCGGTCACGACGTAGAAGTGCTCCGCCGGATAAAGCGGCACGTTGACGCCCGCGAGCCGGCCGAACTGGCGCGCCCACTGGCCGGCGCAGTTGATGACGACGTCGCACGCCACTTCACCCTGCGCGGTCCGCACGCCGGTCACGCGTCCGTGCGACGCGCTGACGCCTGTGACTTCCACGCCTTCCATCATCCTCACGCCGCGATTGCGCGCGCCCTTGGCGAGCGACATGCACAGGTCCGCCGGATTGGCCTTGCCGTCGCCGGGCAGCCACAGCGCGCCCTGCAAATCGTCGATGCGCAGCACGGGCGCCTTCTCGCCCGCTTCGGCCGGCGAGATCTCGTGGCACTCCACGCCGAAGCTGCGCGCCAGCGCCAGCTGCTTGCGCAGCACCTTCATGCGCTCGGGCGTCTTCGCCACGTTGACGCTGCCGCACTGCTTCCAGCCGGTGGCGAGGCCCGTCTCCGCTTCGAGGCTGGCGTACAGCGCGATGCCGTACTTGCTCATTTGCGTCATCGTGCGGTTCGGTCGCATCTGGCCGACGAGGCCAGCGGCATGCCAGGTCGTGCCGCTGGTGAGCTTGCCCTGTTCCAGCAGCAGTACGTCGGCCTTCCCCAGCTTCGCCAGGTGGTAGGCCGTGGAGCAGCCGGCGATGCCGCCGCCGACGATCACGATCTCCGCGTGCGCGGGCAGGCCCATGGTTCACCCCAGGCGCAAGGCCATGACGCCGGCCACGATGGCGGCCGTTCCCACGGCGCGGCGAAGCGTGAAGGCTTCCTTCAACAGCCAGGTGCCGATCAGCACGGCGAACAGCACCGAGGTCTCACGCAACGCGGCGACCATCGCGACCGGCGCGCGCGTCATCGCCCACAGTGCGATGCCATAGGAGCCGAGCGAGGCCGAAGCACCGACGATGGCGAGCGGCGCCCGCTGCCGCGCGTACGGCCAGGCCACGGACCAGCCGCGGCGGCGCAGCACCATCAGGCCGAAGGGCCAGCCATCCAGCAGGAACAGCGTGGCGACGTACTGCAGCGCGTTGCCGGAGGCGCGCACCCCCAGGCCGTCCACGATCGTGTAGAGCGCGATCACCACCGCATTCGCCAGCGCGAAGCGCACCGCGCGCGCCGAGTCCATCGCATGGCGCGAGAGCCCCAGGGTCAGCACGCCGCAGCTCACGCCCAGCACGCCGGCCCAGGCCAGCGGCGACAGCGACTCGCCGAGCGTCAGCGCCGCCGACAGGGCCACCAGCAGCGGCGCGGTGCCGCGCATCAGCGGATAGGTGAGCCCGAGGTCGCCGTGCTTGTAGGCGCCGGTGAGCGCGACGTAGTAGCCGATGTGGATGACGAGCGAGGCGGCGATGTAGGGCCAGGCCTGTGCAATCGGAGGGCCGGCCACCAGGAACAGCGGCAGGGCGACGAAGGAGCCCAGGACGTGGATCACCGCGGTGTCCAGCGCCTTGTCGCTGCTGGACTTGACCATCGCGTTCCAGCTCGCGTGCAGCAGGGCGCCGAACAGCACCGCGCCGACGATGGGCCAGGTCAGCGTCATGCGGCGCGCAGCGCGCAGCGGCGGGCGCGGGCGAGGTAGTGCGCGAGCGCCGGCGTGGCCAGGCCTTCGGCCTTGGCGAGGTCGTCCCAGATACGCAGGCGCACCGCCCGTTCGGCTCCCGGCTGGGCGATGAAGAGGGCCGCCTGCTTCGCATCGAACATGCCGCCTTGCAGTTGCAGGGAGCGCTTCGAATCTGCGGACAGGCTGGAGTGGTAGCCGCGGCGCGTCGCGCACAGGTAGCGCTTGGCGTCCACGTGGCCGGCGATCGCGCCCAACACGTTCTCGCCGAACAGGCCGCGCAGGAAGGGAATGGCGCGGTACTGGTGGACGTCGTCGACGCCGCGCAGCGTGGGCGTGGCGCCCAGGTCGTGCAGCAAATGACCCAGGTCGTGCAGGAGGGCGGCCGTCACCAGTTCGTCATCGGCGCCTTCGGCTTCGGCGAGCGCCGCCGATTGCAGCGCGTGTTCCAGCTGCGTGACCGGCTCGCCCGTGTACTGCTCGCCGCCGCGGGCCGCGAACAGCTGCTCGATGTCGTCCAGCGTGAGGGCCATCGTTTCAGGCCCAGGGCAGGGAATAGGTCTTGAGGTTGGTGAAGCTCTTCATCGCCTCCTGCACGCCTTCCTTGTAGCCCAGGCCCGAGTCCTTGATGCCGCCGAAGGGCGTGAGCTCCAGCCGGTAGCCCGGCACCTCGCGCACGTTGACCGTGCCGACCTGCAGTTCGTCGACGAAGCGCGTGATGTAGTCGAGGCGGTTGGTGCACACCGCGCTCGAGAGCCCGTAGGCGGTGCCGTTGGAGATGCGGATCGCCTCGCCGATGTCGCGGAAGGTGAGGATGGGCGACACCGGGCCGAAGGTTTCCTCGCGCACCACGGTCATCTCGGGACGTACCCCGTCGATGACGGTAGGGGCGTAGAGCGCGCCGCGTCGCAGGTTGCCATGCAGCAGTCGCGCGCCCTGCGAGACCGCTTCCTTCACGCGTGCCTCGAACAGCGTCGCCGCCGCCTCGTCGATCACCGTGCCCATGTCCAAGGACGCATCCATCGGGTCGCCGTGCTTCCAGGCGCGCGTCTTCTCCACGACCAGTTCGGTGAAACGCGCGGCCACCGATTCCTGCACCAGCAGGCGCTTGACCGCCGTGCAGCGCTGGCCCGAGTTCTTGTATGAGCCCTGCACCGCCAGCGAGGAGGCCTCGTCGAGGTCAGCGTCCTCCATGACGATGATCGGGTCGTTGCCACCGAGTTCGAGCACGACCCGGCGGTAGCCTGCCCTGGACGCGATGTACTTGCCGATCGCGACGCCACCGGTGAAGGTGATCAGGTCCACGCGGGGATGGGTCAGCAGTTCGTCGGCGATCTCGCGCGGGTCGCCGGTCACCACGCCCAGCATCTGGGGCGGCAGGCCGGCGCGATACAACAGGTCGGCGAAGAAGATCGCAGAAAACGGCACCTTCTCCGAAGGCTTGAGCACCATGCGGTTGTTGGTCGCGACGCTGGGCACCACCTTGTGCGCCACCTGGTTCATCGGGTGGTTGAAGGGCGTGATGGCGCTGATCACGCCCAGCAGCGGGGAGCGCTGCGTGTAGACGCGGCGCTTCTTGCCGTGCGGCGTGAGGTCGCAGCTGAAGATCTGGCCGTCGTCCTTCAGCACCTCGTTGGCGCCGAACAGGAGCACGTCGCTCACCCGCCCCGCTTCATGCGTCGAGTCCTTCAGGCACAGGCCCGACTCCGCCGTGATCAGCCGGGCGATGTCCTGCTGCTGCTCGCGCACGAGCGCGGCGGTCTTTTGCAGGATGGCCGCGCGCTCCGCGCGCGTGAGGCGCGGCTGGTACGCGTGGGCGACCTCGAAGGCCTCGCGCACTTCTTCCAGCGTCGCCTTCGGCACGCTGCCCAGGCGCTCGCAGGTGTACGGGTTGCGGACCTCGATCACGCGCTCGCGGCCATCGCCGACCTGGCGCCCCGCGATGCGCATCCGGTCCAGCCCGTGCTCGCGGATGAACTGCGCGATGGCGCTCATGCCAGCCTCACTGCGCGTGGTTCAACGCCAGGTCGAAGGCGTCGAAATTGCGGAAGCGGCGATTCGCATCCAGCCCCGGCAGCTTGCGATTGAGCACCAGCGGCACCCTCTGCTCGCTGATGCCGCCGTGCGAGCGCAGCGGCGCGTCGAGACCGGAGAGATCGTGGCGCTCGCGCGAGGTGCCGATGACAGTGAAGCGTTCCGACACGCACACGAGGTCGCCGATGCGGTCCGGCGGCAGCTCGAAGCGGCGCGCTGCGGCAGCGCGCTCCAGGACGACCTCCATGCCGCGCAGCGCCTGCAGCTCCGCCACGAAGGGCGCGGCTGCCGTGCCCGCCGGCAGGTACACGGTCGCATAGGAGCCGAGCGCTCCGTGGTGCACGACATAAGGGTCGGTGATCGGCAGGATGACGCGCGCCCTGCCCGGCCCCAGCGCGCGATCGAACCAGTCCTGCAGGTAGATCACGTCGGGCTGGCCGTCCAGGCCCACCTTGGCGTTCATGCCGTGGTCGGCGGTCAGCGCGATCACGCAGCCCGCCGCATCGAGCTGCGCCAGGTAGCCATCCATCATCGCGTAGAAGGCATTGGCGCCTTCCGTGCCCGGCGCGTGCTTGTGCTGCACGTAGTCGGTGGTGGACAGGTACATCACGTCGGGCCGATGCGTCTTCATCAGCTGCACGCCGGCGGCGAACACGAACTCCGAGAGCTCCGCGCTGTACACATCCGGCACCGGCATGCCCACCAGCTCCGGCACGCCGGTGATGCCGTGCTCCTCCGGCGTCGCCTGGTCGGCCTTCTCGGAGGAGAAGCAGATCCCGCGCATGCCGTGTCCCAGAAGGCGCCTCAGCTTGTCCTTGGCGGTGACGACCGCGACCGAGTGGCCCGCCTCGGCCAGCGCCGCCAGCAGCGAGGGCGCGCGCAGCCACTTCGGGTCGTTCATCATGACCTCGCTGCCGCTCGCCTGGTCGTACAGGTAGTTGCCGCAGATGCCGTGCACCGAAGGCGGTGCGCCGGTGACGATGGACAGGTTGTTCGGATTGGTGAAGCTCGGGACCACGCAATCGGCGACGAGGCCCGTGCCTTCGGCAAGCGTGCGCCTGAGCCACGGCATGTGGCCCGTGGCGACGGCCTGGCCCAGGTAATCCGGCTCGCAGCCGTCGACGCAGACGACCACGGTCGGCGCGGTCGGCGGCCGGTAGCGGCGCTGGTTGACGGTGAGCATGGCGCGTCCTTCCGGGGCTTCAGTTGCGCGCCTGCCGGCGCTCGTGGTTCTCTATGGTTCGCTGCTTGCTGTCCATCACGTGCTGGAACAGCGCGCGCCCGGCGGCTTCGGGGTCGCCCGAGGCGATCGCCTTCACGATGGCACGGTGCTCGCCGGCGGAAATCGGCAGCAGCCAGTTGTCCTGCAGGTTCAGCCGCCGGAACAGCGACAGCTCCTTGATCAGCTTGCGGTAGATCGCGGTGAGCTTGCGGTTGCCGGCCAGTTCCACCAGCCGGTCGTGGAAGCGCAGGTTCAGCAGGTGGTAGTTGTAGGCGTCCTGCGCCTTCACCGCCTTCTCCATCTGGTCGACGAGGCCCTTGATCTCCTTCAGCTGCGCTGGGGTGATGTTCGCGGCGAGCTGGCGGCCTGCCAGTTCGTCCATCGCCGCGCGCAGGTCGAAGATCTCCACGGCCTCGTCCATCGGGATGTCGCGCACGTAGACGCCACGGTTCTTCTCGGTGCGCACCAGGCCGGCTTCTTCGAGCATGCGGAAGGCCTCGCGCACGGGGCCGCGGGAGACGCCCATCTTCGTCGCCAGCGCGGCTTCGATCAGCTTGCTGCCAGGCGCGTATTCGCCGGCGAGGATGGCGCGCTCCACCTCCTGCTGCACCACGCTGGCGAGCGAGCTGCTCTGGAGCAGGGCGATCGTCGGATGCGGATTCGCCGTCATGGGGCGGATCAGATCACCCGACCCGCGGATTGTCAACAATCTGCAAAAAACAATTGACATGCTGCGGACTCCGGGTCTCCAATGAGCCGCAACACGCCGCGATGCCCAGGGAGACGCACGCACACATCGCGCGGTCCGGATCCGTTGAAAGTTTCCGTTCATTCCTGGAGGGTTCTTCATGCTCGCATCCCGACGTTCCGTCACCCGCTTCGCGCTCGCCGCCTGCGGCCTCGCGCTCCTCGCCGGCAACGCGTTCGCGCAGAAGACGCAGCTGCTGGTCTACACCGCCCTGGAGACCGACCAGATCAAGGCCTACCAGGACGGCTTCAACAAGGTCCATCCCGACATCGAGTTGAAGTGGGTGCGCGACTCCACCGGCGTGATCACCGCCAAGCTGCTGGCGGAAAAGGCGAACCCGCAGGCCGACGTCGTGATGGGCGTCGCGGCCTCCAGCCTCGCTCTCCTGGACAAGCAGGGCATGCTGGAGCCCTACGCGCCGATCAACCTCGACGCGATCATGAGCCAGTACCGCGACAAGCGTAAGGTGCCGGCGTGGTGGGGCATGGACGTGTGGGGCGCCACCATCTGCTTCAACACGGTGGAGGCGCAGAAGAAGAACATCCCGAAGCCCGAGACCTGGAAGGACCTGGCCAAGCCGGTCTACAAGGGCCAGATCGTCATGCCCAACCCGGCGTCCTCGGGCACCGGTTATTTCGACGTGACCGCGTGGCTCTCGCTGTGGGGCGACGACGGCGGCAAGGGCGGCGGCTGGAAGTACATGGACGGCCTGCACGAGAACATCGCGCAGTACACGCACTCGGGCTCCAAGCCCTGCAACATGGCCGCTTCCGGCGAATACGTCGTGGGCATCTCCTTCGAGTACCGCGCCAACACCAACAAGGCCAAGGGCGCGCCCATCGACCTGATCTTCCCCAAGGAAGGCCTGGGCTGGGACCTCGAAGCCTTCGGCATCATGAAGGGCACCAAGCACCTCGACGCGGCGAAGAAGCTCGCCGACTGGGCCTCCAGCAAGGACGCGATGATGTTGTACGGCAAGAACTTCGCGATCACCGCGCAGCCCGGCGTCGCCGCGCCGCTGGCCAACGTGCCCAAGGACTACGAGGCACGCCTGGTGAAGATGGACTTCGGCTGGGCGGCCGATAACCGCGAGCGCATCCTCACCGAGTGGAAGAGGCGCTACGACGGCAAGACGGAGGCGAAGTAAACCACCGTGGTGGCCCAGGAAGCGTTCCTCGAACTGCGCCACCTCCGCAAGGACTTCGGCGCCTTCACCGCGCTCGCCGACATCGAACTGGGCATAGAGCGCGGCGAGTTCGTCTGCTTCCTCGGTCCCTCGGGCTGCGGCAAGACGACCCTGCTGCGCATCGTCGCCGGACTGGAAGTGCAGTCCTCCGGCGAGGTGCGGCAGGGCGGCCGCGACATCTCGCGCCTGCCGCCCGCGCAGCGGGATTACGGCATCGTGTTCCAGAGCTATGCGCTGTTTCCCAACCTGAGCGTCGCCGACAACGTGGCCTACGGCCTGGTGAACCGCAGGACGGCCCGCGCGCAGGTGCAGCAGCGGGTGACGGAGCTGCTCAAGCTGGTGGGCCTGCCGGGCAGCGAGCGCAAGTACCCGGCGCAGCTCTCGGGCGGACAGCAGCAGCGCATCGCGCTGGCGCGTGCGCTGGCCACCTCGCCGGGCCTGCTGCTGCTGGACGAGCCGCTGTCCGCGCTCGACGCGCTGGAACGCGTGCGCCTGCGCCAGGAGATTCGCGCTCTGCAGCAGAAGGTGGGCGTGACGACCATCATGGTGACGCACGACCAGGAGGAAGCGCTCGCCGTGGCCGACCGCATCGTCGTGATGAACGCCGGCCGCATCGAGCAGGTCGGCACGCCCATGGAGATCTACCGCGAGCCGGCGACGCCCTTCGTTGCCGACTTCGTCGGCAAGGCCAACATGCTGCCCGGCAAGGTGCGCGGCGGCCAGCTGGAAGTGGGCGACCTGCGCATCCCGTACCAGGGCCACGACCGCGAGGCGCGCGTCTACCTGCGGCCCGAGGACGTGCTGGCACGTCCGATCGCGCCGGGCGACCCGCACGTGTTCGACGGCAGCATCGAGAAGATCGACTTCATGGGCTCGTACTGCCACGTGCACGTCGCCTCGCCCGCGCTGCAGCCGAACAAGCTCACGGTCTACCTGTCCCTCAACTACCTGTCCGAGGCGTCGCTGGCGGTGGGATCGCCCTTGCGGCTGAAGCTGCTGCCCGAACGCCTCAAGGTGTTCTAGCCGCCCATGGCCGCAGTCATCCCGGTCCCCGAAGCCGAGACTGTGCGCCAGGCCGCGCACTGGAGCGACCGGCTTGCGCACGGCGCCTTGCTGCTGGCGGCGCTGCTGCTGGTGGTCTTCCTCGCGTTGCCGCTGGCCACCATCCTGCTGGAGGCGGTGCGCGGACCCGAAGGGCATTTCGTCGGCCTCGCCAACTTCATCGACTACGCGCAGACGCCGGCGCTGCTGCAAAGCCTGTGGAACAGCCTCTGGGTGTCGGCGCTGGTGACGGTCGTCGCCGTGCCGCTGGCCTTCGGCTTCGCCTACGCGCTGACGCGTTCGTGCATGCCCTTCAAGTCGCTGTTCCGCGGCATCACGCTGATCCCGCTGCTGGCACCCTCGCTGCTGTCGGCGATCTCCCTGATCTACTGGTTCGGCAACCAGGGCCTGCTCCGATCCTGGCTGCACGCCGCCGGCTTCGCGGAGATCTACGGGGCGCCGGGCATCGTGCTGGGCGAGTGCTTCGCGGTGTTCCCGCACGCGCTGATGATCCTGGTGACGGCGCTGTCGCTGGCCGACGCGCGCCTGTACGAAGCGGCGGACGCGATGGGCACCTCGCGCGGCCGCAAGTTCTTCACCATCACCCTGCCCGGGGCGAAGTACGGGCTGATCTCGGCGGCGCTGGTCACCTTCACGCTGGTCATCACCGACTTCGGCATCCCCAAGGTGATCGGCGGCAACTTCAACGTGCTCGCCACCGACGTGTTCAAGCTCGTGATCGGCCAGCAGGACTTCGCCCGCGGCGCCGTCGTCGCCATCCTGCTGCTCGCGCCCGCGGTCGTGACCTTCGCGGTGGACCATTACGTCAACCGTCGCCAGACCGCGATGCTCACCGCGCGCGCCGTGCCCTACGCGCCGAGCCCGCAGCGGGGCTTCGACGAGGCGATGACGCTGTATTGCCTCGTCATCGCCGGCCTCATGCTGGCGATGCTGGGCATGGCGGTGTTCGCGTCCTTCGCCACCTTCTGGCCCTACAAGCTCACGCCCAGCCTGCGCCACTACGTGCTGGGCCTGGTCGACGCCGAGGTCGGCACCGCCTTCTTCAACAGCCTGCGCATGGCCGCGGGCACCGCAGTGTTCGGCACGCTGCTGGTGTTCTGCGGCGCCTATCTGCTGGAGAAGACGCCGGGCGGCCAGGCGGCCGATCGCGGCGCAGTGGCGTGGCTGCGCACCGTCGTGCGCGCGCTCGCCATGCTCCCGATGGCGGTGCCCGGGCTGGTGCTGGGCCTGGGCTACATCTTCTTCTTCAATGCGCCGGCCAACCCGCTTTCGGGCCTGTACCACACGCTGACGCTGCTGACGCTTTGCACCATCGTCCACTTCTACACCACCGGCCACCTCACGGCGGTGACCGCGCTCAAGGCCCTGGACGGCGAGTTCGAGGCGGTGAGCGCCTCGCTCAAGGTCCCCTTCTTCAAGACCTTCTGGCGCGTCACGGTGCCGATCTGCACGCCGACGCTGGTCGACATCGCCCGCTACTTCTTCGTCAACGCGATGACCACCGTGTCGGCGGCCGTGTTCCTTTACGCGCCCGACACCAAGGTGGCCGCGATCGCCATCCTGAACCTCGACGAAGCCGGCGAGACCGGCGCCGCCGCGGCCATGGCGGTGCTGATCGCCGCGGCCTCCGCCGTGGCCACGCTGGCCTTCATGGCGCTCGCCTGGTGGATCCACCGCCGCACACAGGCGTGGCGAACGCTGTCAAGATAGGAGACGACATCCATGGACCGTGAACGCATCCTCCTCACCCCGGGCCCGCTGACGACGACCTTGCGGACCAAGCTCGCCATGCTGCGCGACTGGGGGTCCTGGGATGCGGACTTCAATGCGGTCACCGCCCGCGTGCGGAAGAGCTTGCTGAAGATCATCCATGGCCAGGACTCGCACGTCGTCGTGCCCCTGCAGGGCAGCGGTACCTTCAGCGTGGAAGCCGCCGTCGCCACCGTGGTGCCGCGCGATGGCCACGTGCTGGTGCTCGACAACGGCGCCTACTGCAAGCGCGCCGCCAGGATCACGCAGATGATGGACCGGCAGTGCACCGTGCTCTCGTTCAGCGAAGCCGAGCCGGTGGACCCGCAGGCGCTCGATGCGAAGCTGGCCGCCGACGCGGGCATCACGCACGTGGTCATGGTGCATTGCGAAACCGGCGCCGGCGTCCTGAATCCGCTGGCGGAGGTCGCCGAGGTCTGCGCGCGGCGCGGCCGTGGCCTGATCGTCGACGCGATGAGCTCCTTTGCCGCCTTGCCGATCGACGCGCGCGAGATCCGCTTCGACGCGCTGGTCGCCGCCAGCGGCAAGTGCCTGGAGGGCGTGCCCGGCATGGGCTTCGTGTTCCTGCGCAAGGCGATCCTGGAGGGCTGCGCAGGCAACTGCCACTCGCTGGCCATGGACCTGTGCGATCAGTACGCCTACATGGAGAAGACCGGCCAGTGGCGCTTCACGCCGCCCACGCACGTGGTGATGGCGCTGGGCGAGGCCATCGCGCAGTTCGAGGAGGAAGGCGGCCAGCCGGCGCGCCTTGCGCGCTACACCGACAACTACCGCACCTTGATCGACGGCATGTCGCGGCTGGGCTTCATGCCCTTTCTCGATCCGGCGGTGCAGGCGCCGATCATCGTCACCTTCCATGCGCCCGGCGACGCGCGCTACGAGTTCAGGTCCTTCTATGCCTTCGCCCGGGAGCACGGCTTCATCCTCTATCCCGGCAAGCTGACGCAGATCGAAACCTTCCGTGTCGGCTGCATAGGCGCCATCGGGCGCAGCGAGATCGAGCAGGCCGTCAACGCCGTCGAACTCGCGCTGCAGGACCTGGGCATCGCTTCGGGAGAGCCCGCCATCTAGGGAGACAGAGCTTGGCCAGCCAGAACAACCACCCCGCCCTCGAACAGCTGAAGAAGAGCGGCGCCGCCAAGGTCAAGGTCGCGGTGAGCGACATCGACGGCGTGCTGCGCGGCAAGTACCTGCACATCGACAAGTTCATGGGCGCGGCGGACGGCGGCTTCGGCTTCTGCGACGTGGTGCTGGGTTGGGACATGCTGGACGTCACCTACGACAACACCAGCTTCACGGGCTGGCAGCACGGCTTCCCCGACGCGCTCGCGCGCCTCGACCTGGGTACGGGCCGCAACGTGCCCTGGGACGGCAACGTGCCCTTCTTCCTCGGCGAGTTCGTCAACGCGGACGGTTCGCCGCATCCGCTGTGCCCGCGCCAGACGCTCAAGCGCGTGCTGGCGCGCGCCGAGAAGCTCGGCTTCCAGGCCCTGTGCGGCATGGAGTTCGAGTGGTTCAACTTCCGCGAGACGCCGCACACCTGGGCCGGGAAGAATGGTGCGCCGCCGGAGCCGATCACGCCGGGCATGTTCGGCTACTCGCTGCTGCGCATGGCCGACAACCCCGGCTTCTTCAACGCGCTGATGGACGAGATGCTCGCGTTCAAGGTGCCGATCGAGGGCCTGCACACGGAGACCGGGCCCGGCGTGTACGAGGCGGCGATCGCCTTTTCGCCGGCGCTGGAGCAGGCCGACCGGGCGATCCTGTTCAAGACCGGCGCGCGCGAGATCGGCAAGCGCTTCGGCGTCATGCCCAGCTTCATGGCGAAGTGGAGCCCAAAGTACCCAGGCTGCAGCGGTCACATCCACCAGAGCCTGTCCGATGGCAAGAGCAACCTCTTCTACGACGAAAAGGCCCAGCGGAAGATGAGTCCGCTGTTCGAGAGCTATCTCGCCGGCCAGGTGGCCTGCATGATGGAGTTCGGTCCCATGCTGTGGCCCACCATCAACAGCTACAAGCGCCTGGTCGACGGTTTCTGGGCGCCGGTGAAGCCGACCTGGGGCATGGACAACCGCACGGCCAGCTTCCGCGTGCTGGCGGGTTCGCCCAAGGCGACGCGGCTGGAGACGCGCTGCCCGGGCTCGGACGTGAACCCCTACCTCGCGATGGCCGCCGTGATCGCGGCGGGCATGCACGGCGTCGAGAAGGGGCTGAAGCTCACGACGCCCCCCATCACGGGCACGAACCAGGGCGGCGAGAACGTGCCGCGCGCGCCGCGTACGCTGATCGAGACCACGCGCGTGTTCCGCGATTCGGCGATCGCCCGCGACTGGCTGGGCGACACCTTCGTCGAGCATTTCGCCGCGACGCGCGACTGGGAATGGCGGCAATGGCAGGACGCGGTGACCGACTGGGAGCTGCGCCGCTACTTCGAGATCATCTGATGCTGGTGCGAAGGCTCATCCCCGCCGACGCGACGCTGTACCGCAGCCTGCGCCTGCGGGCGCTGCGCGAACACCCCGACGCGTTCACTTCGAGCTGGGAAGACGATCGCGAGCAGCCGGTCGAGGCCGCGGCGGCGCGGCTCGCGAAGCACGCGTTCTGGGGCGCGTACGAGGCCGGCGAGCTGTACGGCTTCGTCGGCCTCGAGCGCGAAACGCGCGCCAAGAACAGCCACAAGGCCTCGGTCGTCGGCATGTACGTCGCGCCCGAGGTCGCCGGCCGGGGCGCAGGCCGCGCGCTGCTGGCCGCACTGCTGGCACATGCGCGCGCCGACGGCCTGCAGTCGCTGGTGCTCACGGTGACGCAGGGCAACGCCGCCGCCACGCACCTGTACGAAAGCGTCGGCTTCCGCAGCTTCGGCATCGAGCCCGATGCGATCCGCGTCGCCGGCCGCTCCTACGGCAAGAACCACATGCACCTGGACCTGGGCAACGCACCATGAGCCTCGCGAATTTCTCCTTTCCCACGCCCATCACCTTCGGGCCCGGCGCCCGCAAGGAAGTGCGCCAGCACCTGCAGGAGCAGGGCATCCGCCGTCCGCTGATCGTGACCGACCGCGCCCTGGCAGCGCTGCCCGTGCTCGCCGAATTCCACTCGCACCTCGCCGGCCTCGAGGTCGCCGTGTACTCCGGCGTGTTCGGCAATCCGACGGCCAGCCAGGTGATGGCGGGCGCAGAGGCCTTCCGGGCGCATCGCGCCGATGCCGTGATCGGTTTCGGCGGCGGCGCGGCGCTGGACGTCGCCAAGGTCGTGGGGCTCGCAGCCACGCACGAGGGCGACATCATCGAGTACGCGTGGGACCATCCGCAGGTGCGGGCGATCACGAAGGACCTGCCCTGCTTCGTGGCCTTGCCGACCACTTCCGGGACGGGCTCCGAAGTCGGCCGCTCCTCGGTGATCAGCGAAGACGCGACGCATCTGAAGCGCGTGGTCTTCAGCGCGAAGATCCTGGCGCGCAAGGTGTTCGCCGACCCCGAGCTCACGCTGGCGCTGCCCGCCCACGTGACCGCCGCCACCGGCATGGATGCGCTCACGCACAACGTCGAGAGCTATCTGTCGCCCGCCTACCACCCGCTGTGCGACGGCATCGCCCTGGAAGGCACGCGCATCGCGGCGCGCTCGCTGGTGCGGGCGGTGCGCGAGCCAGCGAACATCGAAGCGCGCAGCGACATGATGATGTCCTCGATGATGGGCGCGATCGCCTTCCAGAAGGACCTGGGCGCCGTGCACTCCTGCGCCCATGCGCTGGGCGCCGTGTGCGACATGCACCACGGGCTCGCGAACGCACTGATGATAGAGACGGTGATGGCCTGGAACATCGAGGCCGCGCCGGACAAGTTCGAGGAACTCGCGCACGTGTGCCGAGCGGGCGGCGGCGGCCCGGGTTTCGTGCGGTGGCTCGGGCACATCAAGCAGCAGGTCGGCATCACCGGCACCTTGTCCTCGCACGGCGTGAAGAAGGAGCAGATCCCGCGCCTGGTGGAGATCGCCGTGAAGGACATCTGCCACCAGACCAACCCGCGGCCCGTGACGGCGCAGGACTTCGAGCGCCTCTTCCTGCAGGCGATGTGATGGACCGGCTGCGCATAGGCATCAGCGCCTGCTTCTTCCATCCGGACGGGGAGCGCAAGGCCGCGCCGTCCAAGACCTTGCTGTGGATCGAACAGTCGACCGCGCACTGGCTGATGTCCGAAGGCGCGCTGCCGGTGCTCGTGCCTTCGTTCAGCGGCGAGACCTTCCGCGGCGAAGTGCGCGTGGAGGACTACGCGCGCTGGCTCGACGGGCTGGTGATGCATGGCGGCGCCGACGTCTGGCCAGGCAGCTATGGCGAGCAGCCGCTGCGGCCCGAGTGGCACGGCGACCGCGTGCGCGACGAGTACGAGATCGCGCTGGTGAGGGCATTCTCGGCGGCGGGCAAGCCGGTGTTCGGCATCTGCCGCGGGCTGCAGTTGATCAACGTCGCGCACGGCGGCACGCTCTACCAGGACATACGCACGCAGAAGCCGGGTGCTCTGGTCCACCGGGATGCCGACGCGTACGACCTCAACTTCCACGAGGTCGACATCCTCGCGGGCTCCCGTCTCGGCCAGCTGCTGCCGCCAGGCCGCCACAAGATCAACAGCGTGCACCACCAGGGCGTGAAGGACGTGGCACCCGGCTTCCAGGTCGAAGCCGTCTCGCCCGTCGACGGCGTGATCGAGGCGATCCGCCACACGGGCGGCCCCTGGGTCGCCGCAGTGCAATGGCATCCCGAATTCCACAGGCCGGAGCTGGGCGTCGTCGACGACACCCCGCTGCTGCGCGACTTCCTGCAGGCCGCCCGCGCGGCCCGAACCGAATGAGCACGCTTTCCATCCACAACCCGGCGACGGGCGAACTGATCACCACCTTGCCGGCCGATGACGCGGCCTCGGTCGCCGCGAAGTACCGGGCCGCGCGCGCAGCGCAGGTCGCGTGGGCGCAGCGGCCGCTCGCGCAGCGCAAGCGGTGCATCGAAGGGTTCCGCGCGGGTGTCGTGCGCGATCTGGAGCACCTCGCTCGCGTGATGACGCAGGAGACGGGCAAGCCGATCCGCATGTCTCGCAACGAGCTGAACGGGCTGCTGCCGCGCATCGACTTCTTCCTCGCGGAAGTGGAGCACGCGATCGCGCAGGAGACGGTGCACGAGGAAAGCGGCCTGCGCGAGCAGATCCAGCACGAGCCGCTCGGCGTCGTGGCGAACATCTCCGCCTGGAACTATCCCTGGTTCGTCGGATGCAACGTGATCCTGCCGGCGCTGCTGACCGGCAATGCGGTGCTGTACAAGCCGTCCGAGTACGCGACCCTCACCGGCCAGGAGATCGCGCGCCTGCTGCACGAGGCGGGCGTGCCCGGCGAGGTGATGGCCTGCCTGGTCGGCGCCGGCGAAGTGGGCGCGGCCCTGCTGGCGCAAAACGTGGACGGCGTGTACTTCACCGGCTCGTACGCGACGGGGCAGCGCATCGCGGAAGCGGTGGGCAAGCGCTTCGTGAAGCTGCAGCTGGAGCTGGGAGGCAAGGACCCGACCTATGTCTGCGAAGACGCGGACCCCAAGGCCGCGGCCGAGTCGCTCGCCGACGGTGCCATGTACAACACGGGCCAGAGCTGCTGCTCGGTGGAACGCGTCTACGTGCACGAGAAGATCCACGACGCCTTCGTCGCACACTTCGTGCAGGCCGTGCGCGGCTTCAAGCGCGGCGACCCCATGAGCGAGGACACCTACATCGGCGCGATCACGCGCGCACCGCAGCTCGAGGTGCTGGACCACCAGGTCGCCGACGCGCAGCGCAAGGGCGCCGACCTGCTGCTGGGCGGGCGCAAGGCGCCGGGTCCGGGCAACTGGTACGAGCCCACGGTAATGGTGGGCGTGGACCACGACATGGACATCATGCGCGAGGAGAGTTTCGGTCCTGTGATCGGCATCCAGAAGGTGGGCGGCGACGAAGAGGCGGTGCGCCTCATGAACGACACGCGCTACGGCCTCACCGCGGGCGTCTACACGCCGGACGAAGCGCGTGCGCGCCGCATCCTCGCGCAGGTGCACGCGGGCAGCGTCTACTGGAACTGCTGCGACCGCGTGAGCCCGCGCCTGCCCTGGAGCGGCGTCGGCGATTCCGGCGTGGGACTCACGCTGTCGAAGTACGGCATCCAGGCCTTCACGCGGCCCAAGGCCTGGCACCTGCGGTCGGCCTGACGGCCGGTGCCCGGGAGCGGACCGGCGCGCTTCCATCGGTGGCCTGTCGCGCCAAATACACGCACTGATTTGCGATCGACGGGGCGCTCGCGACAATGCGAAGCTGAACACAGGCCCGGGTCCTCCGCGGCGCAATCCTGCGCACGCCACCCAGCCACCCATCGATGAGAACCTCCCCTGGAAAGCGCTCCCGCTGGACGTCCGTCCTGCCGATCGCGTGGTTCCTGATCCTGATCGCGCCCGCGGCGCTGACGCTCTCGGCCTGGCAGACCTGGGATCTCGACCCCACGCAGCTGCTGCTCGCGTCCGCATGGTCCATCGTCTTCCTGCGCCTCGTGCTGCCGCCGCGCGTCTTCCTGTGGGTCACCTATCCGATCGCGCTGTTCGGACTCGCCTGCGTCGGTGCCGACCTCCTTCGCAACGTCAACCTGCTGGAGCTCGTGGCCGAATGGAACACGTTCTCGCGGGGGGACGTCATCGACGCCGCCGCGCCGTACCGCGGCCGCCTGCTCGGGACTGTCGCAGGCGTCGGCGTCGTCTGCTGGCTGCTGGCGCGTTGGGCCGAGCCCCACGGATACTCCGCGCGAGTCCGCCACCTCATCGCGATCGCAGGGACCGGCGTCCTGGTGCTGTTGCTTCCCGCGGCGACCTGGCCCCGGGCGTGGCCGATCAATGCGACGCTGATCGGCGCCGCGTACCTCACCAACTCGCCCGCGATCGCCCATCAATCCTCGTCGGTGATGCTGGTGAGTCCACGCAAGCCGAGTGCAAGCTGGGGTGCCGTGCGTTCCGCTGCGCCCGCAGGTCGGCAGACCATGGTGCTGCTCGTCGGGGAAAGCGTGCGCACCGACTTCCTGCATGAATGCGGCGGCCCCGCGAAAGTCCGTGCCGTCCATGCGGGCGCACTCGTCGCGTGCGATGTGACGGCGGGGGCGAACGCAACCCACACCTCCGTTCCCCTGCTGGTGTCGCGCGAGTGGCCGGGGCATGGCGCGCGTGTTTCGGAAGATGCGACTTTCCAGCACGCGTTCCAGGAAGCCGGCTTCCACACCTACTGGTTCAGCAGCCAGGAGGGAGGCATCGCCTGGCCGGACGCCGTCACGCAGGCGTATCCGCCGGACGAGAGCCCCGCCAGCTTGCTGCCCTTGCTGGAGAGCGCCCTCACGTCCACGGACAGCGCTTCTTCGATCGTGCTCCATACCTACGGCGCGCACACGCCGTATTGCCAGCGCTTCGAGACCAGCGAGCCGCTGGCCGCGGTGGGTTGCCCTCTGCCGCCGGACGGGCCCACGAGCGCGGACATCGCGCAGTGGCGCATCGCGTACGCGCACGCGGTCGACGCCTCGATCGGATTCCTCAACCAGGTGATCGATCGCCTCGCTCGCGAGCCGGGCGAAGTCTTCGTGGTCTACACCCCGGACCATGGCGAGAACCTCCTGGACGACGACCGCGACCTGTACGGGCATGCCCTGCGCCACCCGAGCGTGTGGGATTCGCACGTGCCCGCGGTGTTCTGGGCCAATGCGGCGTGGAAGGCGGCGCACCCGGCGCAATGGGCGCAACTGGAAGCCAACACGCATGCGCCGCTGATGCACGCGGACGTGGTTCCGACGATGCTGGCCGCGGCGCAGGTCCGCTACCAGGAGACGCGGCGGGGCGCCGTCGACTTGCTGGCGAAGCCCGTGCCGGTTCGGCAGCGCGTCGTGCAGAAGGCGGTGGGCGCGGCCGTCTCCTGGGATGCGCTGGTGCTCGAGGCCGCCGAACACCGGCTCGCCGCGGGCAACGCGCAGGCCAGCGCACGCTGATCGCCTCTTCGCTCCTCATCTTCGGAGCGTCTCCTCCCGCCGGATGACGCTGGCACATCCCTTGCATCGAATCTTGCATACAAGATTGGATGCCCGCGAATGGTGCAGTGCCCTCCGCTTTCCGATGCCGCCTGGATCACGCGACTCGCCGCGCCCATCGTGCGCGCCAAGGAGGGTCCGCTTGCAGGCCTGCGCTTCGCGGTCAAGGACAACATCGATGTCGCCGGCCTCGCCACGACGGCGGCCTGCCCCGCCTTCGCATTCCGTCCCGACGCCGACGCCACGGTGGTGCGGGCCTTGCTCGATGCCGGGGCGAGCCTGCTCGGCAAGACCAATCTCGACCAGTTCGCCTGCGGATTGAGCGGCACGCGCTCGCCGTATGGCGTGGTGCCCAATGCCGTGCAGCCCGAATACATCTGCGGCGGCTCCAGCTCGGGCTCCGCGTACGTGGTGGCGAGCGGGCAGGCGGATTTTTCATTGGGCACCGACACCGCGGGATCGGGCCGCGTGCCGGCGGGCTTCAACAACATCGTGGGGCTCAAGCCTTCGCGCGGCCTGCTCAGTGCCGCCGGCGTGCTGCCTGCCGCGCAAAGCGTCGACTGCGTTTCGATCTTCGCCGGCACGGTGGGCCTCGCCGCACGCGTGCTCGCGCAGGCAATGGGTCCCGACCCGCTCGATCCCTATTCGCGCACGCTCTCGCTGGCGAGCGAGCCGCTGCCGCAGCGCTTCCGTTTCGGCGTGCCCGATCGCCTGCAGTTCTTCGGCGATGAACTCTCGCGCTCCGCCTTCACGCAGGCGGTGCAACGCCTGCGCGAGCTCGGCGGCGTACCCCTCAGCATCGAATACGCCCCGCTCGCCGAGGCCGCGGCGCTGCTCTATGACAGCGCGCTGGTCGCCGAACGCTATGCGGCGATCCGCCCCTTCTTCGACGGCCGCGAGGCCGACGTCATCGAGCCGGTGCGCAGCATCATCGGCGCCGGCTGCGGCTTCAGCGCGGCCGACCACTGCGAGGCGCTGACACGGCTGCGCGCGCTCGGCCAGTACGCCGAGGCGATGTGGGAACGCATCGACGTGCTGCTCGTGCCGACGTCCCCGACGATCTACACGATCCAGCAGATGCTCGCGGACCCGGTCGCGCTGAATCGCAATCTCGGCACCTACACCAACTTCGTGAACCTGCTGGATTACGCGGCGCTGTCCGTTCCCAGCAGCATGCGCCCCGATGGATTGCCCTTCGGCGTCACCTTCGTGGGCCGCTGCGGCAGCGACTGGCAGCTGGCAGAGCTCGGGCAGCGCTACCACCATGCGACGGGCCTCACCATCGGCGCGACCGGAGCGCCGCTGCCGGCGCCGCAGGCCATCCCCGGGATCAGGCAACGCGCGACCACCGTGCAGGTCGCCGTCGTCGGCGCCCATCTCTCGGGCATGCCGCTCAATGGCCAGCTCACCGAGCGCGGTGGGCGGCTGTTGCGGCGCGACGAGACCGCGCCCGATTACCGCCTCTATGCGCTCGCCGGGACAGTGCCGCCCAAGCCCGGCCTCTTGCGCGTCGGCGCCGGCCAGGGGCATCGCATCGCACTCGAGATCTGGGAGATGCCCCTGCAGGAGTACGGCGCCTTCGTCGGCCAGGTCCCCGCGCCGCTCGGCATAGGCACGCTGCGGCTCGCCGACGGCGGCCAGGTCCAGGGCTTCGTGTGCGAAGCCGAGGCCACGGCGGATGCCGAAGACATTTCCCGCTTCGGCGGCTGGCGGGCGTATGTCGCCGCGCGCGCCGCCACCACGGCTTGACCCCGGAGGAACCCATGCGCCCCATTCCCCTCGCTTCCTCGTTCCATGCCCGGCGCAAGCTGTTGCAAGGCGGTGCCGCCGCCGCGGTGCTCGGCTTCGCTGCCGCCCGGGGCGCGCGCGCGCAGGGCAACGCGAAGATCCGCATCGGCTACTGGCCGGTGGCCGCGGGGCTGCCCTTCTTCGCCGCCGTCGAGAAGGGCTACTTCAAGGAAGCAGGCCTGGACGTCGAGCCCCTGAAGTTCGCCGGCGCGCAGCAGGTGATGGAGGCGATGCTCGCCGGCCGCTCCGACGGCAGCGCCAACGGCACGGGCTCGGCCAACCTGGCGATCGGCGAAATCGCGCAGCCGGGCCTGTTCAAGATCTTCTGCACGAATCCCAGCAACGCGAGCTACGTGCTGGAGGAGTTCATCGTCGCGAAGGACAGCCCGATCAAGTCCGTGGGCGACCTCAAGGGAAAGCGCGTGGCCAGCGGTCCCGGCATCCAGAACGTCACGCTGGCCAAGACCATGCTGGAACGTGCGGGTGCGGGCGCCGTACCGGTCACGGAGCTGCCGATCGGGCAGCACGTCGCGGCGATCGCGGCGGGCCAGGTCGACGCCATCTACACGCTGGAGCCGACGGGCACCGTCGGCCGCCTCAATGGCACCACCCGCGTGCTCGAAGCCGGCGTCGTCGCGCATTACATCCTCGGCGACCCGCAGGCGCCGTGGCATGGCGGCTCCGCGAGCCTCACTACCGAATTCCTGAAGAAGTCGCCCGAGCTGTCGAAGAAGTACATCGCGGCCTACGCACGCGGCATCGAACTGGTGCGCAAGAACCCCGGCGAGGCGCGCCAGTTCCTCAAGGGCTACACCGCCATCGAGGGCCCGATCACCGCCGAAGTCCCGCTCGCTTCCTACCTGCTGTCCACGGACTTCAAGTCCAGCGACGTCGCCTACTTCCAGAAGTTCTACGACCTCTTCACCGAGAAGGGGATCTTCGACAAGAAGGTGGCCGTCGACGGCCTCCTGTACCGGGGCTGAACATGGCCACGCCTTCGGACGCGGTTCCCTGGTCGGCGGCAGCGCCCGTCGCTCCCGCGACGGCGCGGCGCGGCATCGCCTGGGGACGCGCGCTGCCCTTCCTGGGCCCGCTGCTTCTGTTCATCGCATGGGACCTGGTGGTGCGCCTGGGCTTCATCAAGGCCATCCTGCTGCCGCCTCCGGCCGCGACGGTGCAGACGCTGCTCACCGGGCTCGCGGGCGGCGCGCTGCTCACTGATTTCCTGGTGACGGTCAAGCGCACGCTGGAGGCCTTCGCGATCGCGGCGGCCCTGGGCATGCCGCTGGGCGTCCTGCTGGGAAGCAACGAGAAGGCCTACCGCAGCGTGGAGTTCCTGATCGACTTCTTCCGCTCGACGCCGTCGTCCGCGCTGATCCCGCTGTTCCTGCTGATCTTCGGCGTGTCCGACATCAACAAGGTGGCGATCGCCGCCTTCGGCGCCTGGCTGATCGTGGTGTTCAACAGCGCCTACGGCGTGATCAACGCGCGCAAGCAGCGCGTCATGGCCGCCAAGGTGATGGGAGCCTCGCGCTGGCAGACCTTCCGCGACGTGCTCGTGTGGGAGAGCCTGCAGCCGTCGTTCGTGGGCCTGCGTTCCGCCGTGTCGATGGCACTGGTCATCGTGATCGTCGCCGAGATGTTCATCGGCTCCGAGAGCGGCCTCGGCCACCGCATCATCGACGCGCAGCAGGTGCTCAACGTGAAGAGCATGTACGCGAGCATCCTCGCCGCCGGCGCCCTGGGTTATGCGCTCAACGTGCTGTTCCTGCTGGCCGAGCGCCGCATCGTGCACTGGAGCGGACGATGAGTGCCGTGCTGCAGGCGCCCGGGGCCGATCACGTGGACGTGCCGCAGCGCCCGTTCCAGCCCGGGCCCACGGGCACCGAGATCACCATTCGCGGCCTCACCAAGTACTTCGCGGGCTGGCCGCTGTACGAAGACTTCGACCTCGACATCCCGAAGAACCGGATCGTCTCGGTCTTCGGCCCGAACGGCTGCGGCAAGTCGACGCTGATCAACATGGTCGCGGGCCTGGTGCCCATCGACGCGGGCGAGATCCTGTTCGACGGCAAGTCGCTGCAGGACACGCGCATCGGCTACGTGTTCCAGAACTACCGCGAGGCGCTGTTCCCCTGGATGCGCACCATCGACAACATCGCCTATCCGCTCAAGCTGGAAGGGCGGTCCAAGGCGGAGGTCGACCGGCGCATGGAGGAACTCGTCGCGTCCTTCGACGTGAAGTTCGACCTCAGGCGCTACCCGTACGAGCTCTCGGGCGGCCAGCAGCAGACGGCGTCCATCATGCGCGCGCTCGCCAACGAGCCCGAGGTGCTGTTCCTGGACGAACCCTTCTCCGCGCTGGACTTCGAGATGACCTTGTTCATCCGCGAGAAGCTGCAGGAGGTGTTCATGAAGACCGGCACCACGATGCTGCTGGTCTCGCACGACCTCGAGGAAGCGGTGTACCTGGCCGACCAGGTGCTGCTGCTGACGAAGCGGCCCACCCGCGTGGCCGAGATCCTGGAATACGGCGAGGCGCGCCCGCGGACCGTGGAGACGCTCTCCGACGCGGGCTTCATCGCAACCCGCAAGCGCAGCCTGGAGATCTTCCAGCGCGAAGTGCGCCGCTGAAGGAAGCCCATGACCGAAGACGAAATCCTGGACTACGTCAAGACGACGGCCCGCGTGCTGGGCCTCCCCCTCGACGAAGAGCGCGCGAAGGCGGTGGCGCTGCACCTGGGCCGCAGCGTGCCCATCGCGCGCGTCGTCGAAGGAGCGCAGCTCGCGCCCGCCGACGAACTGGCCGAGATCTACCGGCCCGCGCCCTTTCCGGCGGAGGACGCATGAAGACCGGCGAGCTGCTGCGCGCGGTTGCCAGCGGCGAGCGCAGCGCGCGCGAAGTGTGCGATGCGGCACTGGCGCAGATCGAGCGCAGCGACGGCCGCATCAACGCGTTCACCGAACGCACAACGCAGCGGGCGCGCGCCGAAGCGGACGCCATCGACCAGCGCCGCGCGCGCGGCGAAGTGCTGCCGCCCCTGGCCGGCCTGCCCTACGCCGTGAAGAACCTGTTCGACATCGCCGGCGTCACCACGCTGGCGGGCTCGAAGATCAACCGCGAACTGCCGCCGGCGCGCGAGGACGCCGTGCTGGTGCAGCGCCTGCGCGATGCCGGTGCGGTGCTGGTCGGCGCGCTGAACATGGACGAATACGCGTACGGCTTCAGCACGGAGAACACGCATTACGGCCCCACGCACAATCCGCGCGACCTCGCGCGCATGGCGGGTGGATCCTCGGGCGGTTCGGGTGCCGCCGTCGGCGCCGGCCAGGTGCCCATGACGCTGGGCTCCGACACCAACGGCTCCATCCGCGTGCCCGCGTCGCTGTGCGGCGTGTGGGGCCTGAAGCCGACCTTCGGGCGCCTCTCGCGCCGCGGCAGCTATCCCTTCGTCCACAGCATCGACCACCTCGGCCCGCTGGGCGACAGCGTGGAGGCGCTGGCGCTTGCCTACGACGCGATGCAAGGACCCGACCCGCTGGACCCCGGCTGCCACGCGCTGCGCGTGCAGCCCGCGACGCCGGCCTTGTCGCGCGGCGTGGCGGGACTGCGCATCGGCCTGCTGGGCGGCTACTTCCACGTCAATGCCACGCCGGCCGCGCGCAGCGTCGCGCAACTCGCCGCGCGCACGCTCGGTGCGCACGACGAAGTGGCATGGCCCGACGCGGGCGTCGGCCGCTCCGCCGCGTTCATCGTCACCGCCAGCGAAGGCGGCAGCCTGCACCTGGACGACCTGCGCAAGCGCCCGCAGGATTTCGAGCCGCTGTCGGTGGACCGCTTCATCGCCGGTGCGCTGCAGCCTGCCGACTGGTACCTGAAGGCGCAGCGCTTCCGCCGCGTGTACCGCGAGCGCGTCAACGCGCTGTTCCAGGATTGGGACGTGCTCGTTGCACCCGCCACGCCGGTGATCGCTCCCCTGATCGGCGAGGACTGGATCGACATCAACGGCACCCGGCTGCCCAGCCGTCCTTCCCTGGGACTGCTCACGCAACCGATTTCCTTCGCCGGCTGCCCCGTGGTGGCCGCGCCGCTGTGGCCCGAGGGCACCGGCGGCATGCCGATCGGCGTGCAGCTGATCGCCGCGCCCTGGAAGGAAGACCTCTGCCTGCGCGCCGCGCGCGTGCTGCAGGACGCCGGAGTCGCCCACCTGTGAACGCCATGGACATCAACCTTCCCGAAGTGCTGGCCGAAGTCAGCGCGCAGTTCGCGCGCTACGAGAAGGCCCTCACCGGCAACGACGTCGCCGTGCTCGACGAATTGTTCTGGGCCAGCCCGCACACGCTGCGCTATGGCGTCGGCGAGAACCTGTACGGCTACGACCAGATCGCGAACTTCCGCGCCGGCCGTCCCGCGCAAGGACTCGCGCGCGAGGTGCTGAAGACCGTCATCACCACCTACGGCCGCGACTTCGCCACAGCCAACATCGAGTTCCGCCGCGCCGGCAGCGACCGCACCGGCCGCCAGAGCCAGGCCTGGGTGCGCATGCCCGAAGGCTGGCGCGTTGTCGCAGCCCACGTGAGTCTCCTGCTCGCATGAATCCTGCTTTCCTTCCCTTCAACCCCGTGAGGAGCAATCCATGACCCAGTTCAATCGCCGCGACACGCTGAAGTCCCTGGCGGCCCTCTCCGCCGCCGGCGCCGCTCCCTTCGCTTTCGCGCAGAAGCCGCTCACCGTGGGCGTGATCTACGTCGGACCGCGCGACGACTACGGCTACAACCAGGCGCAGTTCGAGGCGGCGACGGCGCTGAAGAAGCAGCCCGGCATCAAGGTGGTCGAGGAGGAGCAGGTGCCCGAGACCAACGCGGTGCAGAAGACCATGATCGGCATGATCGAACAGGACGGCGCCACGCTGCTGTTCCCGACGTCCTACGGCTACTTCGACCCCCACGTGCTGGCCGTCGCGCCCAAGTACCCGAACGTGCGTTTCGCCCACTGCGGCGGCATGTGGACGCCCGACAAGCCGAAGAACGTCGGCACCTATTTCGGCTACATCGACGAGTGCCAGTACCTCAATGGCGTGATCGCCGGCCACATGACCAAGACCGGCAAGCTCGGTTTCGTCGCGGCCAAGCCGATCCCGCAGGTGCTGCGCAACATCAGCGCCTTCACCATGGGCGCGCGCTCGGTGAATCCGAAGATCACCACGCAGGTGATCTTCACGGGTGACTGGTCGATGCCGGTCAAGGAGGCCGAGGCGACCAACAGCATGGCCGACCAGGGCGCCGACGTGTTCACGATGCACGTCGACGGCCCCAAGGTGATCGTCGAGACCGCCGCCAAGCGCGGCAAGATGGTCTGCGGCTACCACGCGAGCCAGGCGAAGCTGGCGCCGCAGGCCTATCTCACAGGCGCCGAGTGGAACTGGGTGACGCCCTACAACACCTTCGTGGACGCCGCGCGCACCGGCAAGCCGCATCCCAACGTGATCCGCGGCGGCCTGAAGGAAGGCTTCGTCAAGATGTCCGCCTATGGCCCCATGGTGCCGGAAGCCGCGCGCAAGCAGGCCGACACGATCAAGGCGCAGATGACCGCGGGCGACTTCGACATCTTCAAGGGTCCGCTGAAGGACAACAAGGGCAACGTCGTCGTCCCGGCCGGCAAGTCGTTCAAGCAGACCGACCCCACGCTGGAGCAGATGAACTACCTGGTCGAAGGCGTCATCGGCAACGCCGGCTGAGGACGATCCCATGCGTGCAGTCTTGCGGGAAGCCATGCTGCCGGCGGCGGCCATCGTGGTGGCCCTGGGCCTGTTCGGTATCTTCGTCGCCTTCGCCGGGGCCAGCCCGGTGGAGGTGTGGAAGACGCTGTTCAGCGGCGCTTTCGGCAGCTGGTTCTCCTGGCAGAACACCCTGCAGCGCGCCGCGCCGCTGATGCTCACGGCCCTGTGCGTCGCGATCCCGCTGCGCGCGGGCCTGGTCATCATCGGCGGCGAGGGTGCACTGGTGCTCGGCGGCCTGGGCTGCGCCGCGGCGGCGCAGCTGCTGCCGATCTCCGGCTGGTGGGGCAGCGTCATCGCCTGCAGCGCAGGCGCGCTGCTGGGCGCACTGTGGATCATGCTGGCCGGCTGGATGCGCCAGAAACGCGGCGTCAACGAAACCATCAGCAGCCTGCTGCTCGCGTACGTCGCCATCGGGCTGTTCCTGCATCTCGTCGAAGGGCCGCTGCGCGACCCGGCCAGCCTGAACAAGCCGTCGACCTATGCGCTGGCGGAGAGCCTGCGCATCGGCGGCATCGCCGGCTCCGACGTGCACTGGGGCTTCGTGCTGGGCGTGGTCGCATGCGTGCTGTCGGCGCTGTGGCTGCGCTGGACGCCCTCGGGCTTCGCGGTGCGCGTCGTCGGCGGCAACATGCGCGCCGCACGCCTCGTCGCCCTGCCGGCCTCGGGGCTCATCCTGCTCGCCTGCGCGGTTGGCGGCGGCGCGGCGGGACTCGCCGGCGCGGTGGAAGTGGCCGCGGTGCACACGACGGCGAACGCTTCCATCATGGTGGGCTACGGCTACACGGGCATCCTGGTCGCCTTCATCGCGCGGCACGAGCCGTTGGCGGTCATCCCGGTCGCCATCCTCTTCGGCGGCTTCGGCGCGGCGGGCAGCCTGCTGCAGCGCCGCCTCGGCCTGCCCGATGCGGCCGTGATGGTGCTGCAGGGCATCGCCTTCGTGCTGATCCTGGCGAGCGAGGTACTGCGCGACGTCGACTGGAAGGCGCTCGCCGCGCGCATGCGGCGCGTGGGCCCGGCGCATGGCTTGCCGGCGGGAGTGCAAACCTCATGATCACTGCGGACCAGACCGTCGGCCTTTTCGCCGGCATCCTCGGAGGCGCCTTGCGCGTCGGCGCGCCCTTTCTCTTCGTGAGCCTGGGCGAATGCATCACCGAGAAGGCGGGCCGCATCAACCTGGGCCTGGAAGGCGTGCTGGTGCTGTCCGCGATGGCGGCCTTCGGCGGCAGCTACCTGAGCGGCTCGGTGTGGATCGGCGTGCTGTTCGCGATGGTCGCGGGCGCGTCGCTGTCCCTTCTGCACGGCGTGCTCTGCTCGCTGCCGCGCGTGAACGACGTCGCCACCGGCATCGCGCTGATGCTGCTCGGCCTGGGCCTGGCCTTCTACCTGGGCAAGCCCCTGATCCAGCCGCAGGCGCCGCAACTGCCCCCGATCGAGCTGGGCAACTGGAGCAGCTCGCCCGCCATCAAGGCGGCGCTGCAGATCAATCCGCTGGTGCCGCTGGGCGTGCTGCTCGCCGGGTTCCTGTACTGGGCCTTCGCCAACACGCGGCCCGGCCTGCTGGTGCGCATGGCGGGCGATTCCGCCAACGCGGCGCGCGCGCTGGGCTACTCGGTGTCGGGTATCCGCATCGCCGCGACGGTCGCGGGCGGCACGATCGCCGGCCTGGGGGGCGCCTGCCTCACGCTGTTCTATCCGGGCAGCTGGAACGAAGGCATCTCCAGCGGCCAGGGCCTGATCGCGGTGGCGCTGGTGATCTTCGCGCGCTGGAGTCCCTTGCGCTGCGTCGGCGCGGCGCTGCTGTTCGGCGGCGCCGGCGCCATCGGCCCCGCGCTGCAGTCGATCGGCATCGGCTGGGGCTACCACCTGTTCAACATCGTGCCTTACGTGCTGACGCTGGTGATCCTGGTCCTGAGCTGCAAGCCCGGCCAGCAGGCCAAGGGCGCGCCGGGCGAATTCTCTTCGAGGTGACGTGATGAGTGGACTTGGTGGTCTGAACAAGTCGAAGAACGGCGTGGTGCTGGGTCTCGTGCAACTGCAACTGCCCGTCGTCGCGACGAAAGCCGATGTCACCGCGCAGGCGGCGCGCATCTGCGAGCTGGTGGGCAAGGCGCGGCGCAACCAGGGCACCATGGATCTGGTCGTATTCCCCGAGTACTCGCTGCACGGGCTCTCCATGGACACGAGCCCGGAGATCCTGTGCACGCTGGACGGGCCGGAAGTCGCGTCGTTCCAGGCGGCGTGCATCGAGAACCGCATCTGGGGCTGCTTCTCCATCATGGAGGCCAACCCCGGCGGCAACCCGTACAACAGCGGTCTCATCATCGACGAC
>FTHB01000436.1_pt1 | contig 41072 bp, 16 predicted proteins | sample 1640851 | NCBI WGS metagenome assembly FTHB01 (sample SAMEA3914788, study PRJEB12502) | metagenome | biome: forest; material: soil | place: Canada | collected 2011-07-03 | depth 0.1 m
GGGATCTTCCGCAAGGTGGCGCTGGAGAAGCACAGGGAGCTGGGGCTGCCGTCTTCCTGAGGGCGGCTTTGCAACGCGCCGGGCGCGCGGGCGAGGGAGATCGGCCCCCGCCCGGTAAACTTTGCCCATGCAGCTCGGCCCTGCCCAACTCTCCCAGCACCTGCAGCGTGGCTTGCGCCCGCTCTACACCTTGCATGGCGATGAGCCGCTGCTGGTGCAGGAGGCCGCGGATGCGATCCGCGCCGCGGCGCGCACGCAGGGCTACACGGAGCGAACCGTGCACACGGTGGCCGGGGCGCACTTCGACTGGAGCGCGGTGCTGGCCGCGGGCGGTTCGCTGAGCCTGTTTGCCGACAAGCAGATCGTCGAGATCCGCGTCCCGTCCGGCAAGCCGGGCAAGGACGGCAGCACCGCCTTGCAGCAGGTGGCCGAAGGCGCGGCGGGCAACGACAGCACGCTGACCCTGGTCCTGCTGCCGCGGCTGGATTTCCAGACGAAGAAGTCGGCCTGGTTCGCCGCGCTGGAAGGCTCCGGCGTCGCGATCGAGGTGCAGCCCGTCGAACGCAATGCGCTGCCGCAATGGATCGCGCAACGCCTGGCGCAGAACGACCAGCGCGTGGTCGCCGGCGAGGAAGGCCAGCGCACCCTGCAGTTCTTCGCCGATCGCGTGGAAGGCAACCTGCTGGCCGCGCACCAGGAGATCCAGAAACTGGCGCTGCTCTATCCGGCGGGCGAACTGCGCTTCGAACAGGTCGAGAGCGCCGTGTTGAACGTGGCCCGCTACGACGTGTTCAAGCTGTCCGAGGCGGTGCTGGCCGGCCAGGTCGCGCGCGTGCAGCGCATGCTGGAAGGCCTGCAAGCCGAGGGCGAGGCGGAGGTGCTGGTGCACTACACGCTGGCCGAGGACATCCGCGCGCTCAAGCGCGTCAAGGACGCGATGGCCGCCGGCCGGCCCTTGCCCATGGCCTTGCGCGAGCAGCGCGTGTGGGGCCTGAAGGAAAAGCTGTTCGAGCGCGTCCTGCCCCGCCTGTCGACGACCGCCCTGGAAAACCTGCTGCATGGCGCCCATGTAGTGGATGGGATCGTGAAGGGGCTCAAGGCCCCCGGCTGGCCGGTCGACGGCTGGCAGGCCCTGCACAAGCTGGCCCTGGGACTGTGCCTGGAGTGCTCAGCCAACGCTAATCCTGGACGGGGATAATGAGCTCATGAACGCCGTGAATATCGCCGAGCACATGGCCAGCCTGGGCCTGCAGGCCCGGGAGGCGTCCGCTCGCATGGCGGCGGCATCGGCCGCCGAGAAAAGCCAGGCCCTGCGGGGACTGGCCGCGCTGCTGCGCGAGAACGTCGAAGCCCTCCAGGCGGAGAACGCCAAGGACATCGCGCGGGCCACGGCTGCCGGCCTGGCGGCGCCCATGGTCGATCGCCTGAAGCTCACGCCGAAGATCCTCGAGGTCCTGGCGGCCGGGTGCGAGCAGCTCGCCGTGATGCCCGACATCATCGGCGAGGTGATCGGCATGAAGCAGCAACCCAGCGGCATCCGCGTGGGCCAGATGCGCGTGCCGCTCGGCGTGTTCGGCATGATCTTCGAGAGCCGGCCCAACGTGACGATCGAGGCGGCCAGCCTGTCGATCAAGAGCGGCAATGCCTGCATCCTGCGCGGCGGCTCGGAAGCGATCGAGTCCAACAAGGCGCTGGCGAAGCTGGTGCAGCAGGCGCTGGCGCAGGCGGGGCTGCCGCCGGAAGCCGTGCAGCTGGTGCAGACCACCGACCGCGAGGCCGTCGGCAAGCTCATCGCCATGCCCGAATACGTGGACGTGATCATCCCGCGCGGCGGCAAGGGCCTGATCGAGCGCATCTCCCGCGAGGCCAAGGTGCCGGTGATCAAGCACCTGGATGGCAACTGCCATACCTACGTGGACGATCCCTGCGACGTGGACATGGCGGTCAAGGTCGCCGACAACGCCAAGACGCAGAAGTACAGCCCGTGCAACGCCAGCGAAGGCCTGCTGGTCGCCCGCGGCGTGGCCAAGGCCTTCCTGCCCGAGATCGGCGCCATCTTCGCCGCCAAGGGCGTGGAGATGCGCTGCGACCCGGAGGCGAAGGCCATCCTGCAGCAGGTGCGCGGCGCCAACCTGAAGGACGCGACCGAGCAGGACTGGTCCGAGGAATACCTCGCGCCCATCGTCAGCGTGAAGGTCGTCGAAGGCGTCGACGAAGCCATCGCGCACATCAACCGCTATTCCTCGCACCACACCGACGCCATCCTCACGCGCGACCACCTGCACGCGCAGCGTTTCCTGCGCGAGGTGGACTCGGCCAGCGTGATGGTCAACGCCAGCACGCGCTTCGCCGACGGCTTCGAATACGGGCTCGGTGCCGAGATCGGCATCAGCACGGACAAGTTCCATGCGCGCGGGCCCGTGGGGCTCGAAGGACTCACTTCCCTCAAATGGATTGTCCTGGGCAACGGCGAAGTCCGTTCCTGAACAACCGCCAAGACAACAAGAACAGGACCGCATGGTTCCGCATCTCATCACGGCCCTGACGGGCCCGATCAACGAGCTCGAGCAGCGCATCCTGGAGTCGATGCCCGCCGTGGAGCGCTGGTTCCGCCTCGAGTGGATGGAGCACACGCCGCCCTTCTACTGCTCGGTGGACATCCGCAACGCGGGCTTCAAGCTGGCGCCGGTCGACACCAACCTCTATCCGGGCGGCTGGAACAACCTCACGCCGGAGATGCTGCCGCTCGCGGTGCAGGCGGCGATGGCGGCGATCGAGAAGATCTGCCCCGAGGCGAAGAACCTGCTGGTGGTGCCCGAGAACACGAAGAGCAGCTTCTACCTGAGCAACATCGCGCAGCTGCAGAAGATCTTCCGCATGGCGGGCCTCAACGTGAAGGTCGGCTCCATCGATCCCGCGATCAAGCGCGCGACGTCGATCGAACTGCCGGGCGGCGACACCGTCACGCTGGAGCCGGTGGTGCGCAGCAAGCGGCGGCTGGGGCTCAAGAACTTCGACCCCTGCACGATCCTGCTCAATAACGACCTCACGGCCGGCGCGCCCGGCATCCTGGAAGACCTGCACGAACAGTACCTGCTGCCGCCGCTGCACGCGGGCTGGTCGGTGCGGCGCAAGAGCCGGCACTTCCAGAGCTACGAAGAGGTGGCCAAGCGCTTCGGCAAGATGCTGGGCATCGATCCGTGGCTGGTGAACCCGCTGTTCAACCGCTGCGGCGAGCTCGACTTCTTCAAGGAAGAAGGCATGGAATGCCTGCGCAGCAACGTCGATGCGCTGCTGGGGAAGATCCGCAAGAAGTACAAGGAATACGGCATCAACGAGAAGCCGTTCGTGGTCGTGAAGGCCGACAACGGCACGTCGGGCATGGGCATCATGACCGTGCGCGAGGTCAAGGACCTCGACGTGATCCGCCAGCGGCCGAAGAACAAGCCGCCGGTGGTGAAGACCGGGCAGGCGATCACGGACGTGATCATCCAGGAAGGCGTGCTCACCGCGGAGCGCATCAACGAAGCCGTCGCCGAACCGGTGGTGTACCTCATGGACCGCTACGTGGTCGGCGGCTTCTACCGCGTGCACGCCGAGCGTGGCACCGACGAGAACCTCAACGCGCCCGGCGCGAGCTTCGTGCCACTGGCTTTCGCCGAGAGTACGCGCTTACCGCAACCAGGCCAGAAGCCCGGTGCCAGCGCTCCCAACCGCTTCTACATGTATGGCGTGATCGGCCGGCTCGCCATGCTGGCCGCGAGCTACGAGCTGGAAGCGACCGACCCCGAGGCCGTGAGCTACGACTGAGCCGCCGGCGAGGGTTGCTGCGGTGCAACATCGCCGCGGCAGGGCGGTAGGGCGGGCGCACAATAGCGTCCCCAAGTTCAAGACCCCGCCGGCGAGCCCTGTGCCGGGATGGGGCTGCTCGTGCAGAACTCGAAATCTTCGCTCGCGGCGCTGACTCTCGGCGCCATCGGTGTCGTCTATGGCGACATCGGCACCAGCGTCCTGTACGCCGTCAAGGAAGTCTTCGGCGGCGGACACGTGCCATTCACGCCCGACAACGTGTACGGCATCCTGTCCATCTTCTTCTGGACGCTGACGGTCATCGTCTCCATCAAGTACGTCGTGCTCGTCCTGCGCGCCGACAACAACGGCGAGGGCGGCCTGATCGCCATGCTGGCGCTGGCGTCGCAGGCGGTGAAGGACAAGCCGAAGCTGCGCCAGGCCCTGCTGGGCATCGGCATCTTCGGCACCTCGCTGTTCTACGGCGACGGCGTGATCACTCCCGCGATCTCCGTGCTCTCCGCGGTCGAGGGCCTGGAGGTCGTGTCGCCCACCTTCGGGCAGGCGGTGATCCCGCTCACCCTCGTCGTCCTGCTGGCGCTGTTCATCGTGCAGAAGCGGGGCACGGGCGGCATCGGCCGCTTCTTCGGCCCGATCACCCTGGTCTGGTTCTTCTCCATCGCCGCGCTGGGCGTGTCGCACATCATGCGGCACCCGGAAATCCTGAAGGCGCTCTCGCCCTACTACGCAGTCCATTTCATGTGGCTGCAGCCGGGCACCACCTTCATCATCCTGGGCGCGGTGGTGCTGTGCGTGACGGGCGCCGAGGCGCTGTACGCGGACCTCGGGCATTTCGGCAAGAAGCCGATCCGCGTGGCGTGGTTCGGCGCCGTCATGCCGGCGCTGACGCTCAACTACTTCGGGCAGGGCGCGCTGCTGATCGCGCATCCGGAGGCGGTCAAGAACCCGTTCTACATGATGGCGCCCGACTGGGCGCTGCTGCCCCTGGTGATCCTCGCGACCATGGCGACCGTGATCGCGTCGCAGGCGCTGATCACCGGCGCCTTCAGCGTGACCAAGCAGGTCGTGCAACTGGGCTACCTGCCGCGCCTGAACGTGCAGCACACGAGCGTGCGCGACACGGGACAGATCTACGTGCCGGCGGTGAACTGGGGCCTGTTCGTCGCCATCGTCATCGCCGTGGTGATGTTCCGCTCCTCCAGCAACCTGGCCGCGGCCTACGGCATCGCCGTGACGCTGGACATGCTGATCACCACAATCCTGACCTTCTTCGTGATCCGCTACGGCTGGGGCTACCCGCTGCCTCTGTGCATCGCGGCAACCGGCTGGTTCTTCGTCGTCGACCTGGCCTTCTTCACCTCCAACCTGCTGAAGCTCGTGGAGGGCGGCTGGTTCCCGCTGATGATAGGCGGGTGCATCTTCACGCTGATGATCACGTGGAAGCGCGGCCGCGCCATCCTGAACGAGAAGCTGCGCCACGACGCGCTGGACCTGCGCAGCTTCCTCGCCTCGGTCTTCCAGCAGCCGCCCGTGCGCGTCCCGGGCACGGCGGTGTTCCTCACCGCCGAACCGGGCACGGTGCCCAACGCGATGCTGCACAACCTGAAGCACAACAAGGTGCTGCACGAGCACAACCTGTTCGTCACCGTACGCAGCCACGAGGTGCCCTGGATCGGCCTCGACAGGCGCGCGGAGATCGAGTCGCTGGGCCACGATTGCTGGCAGGTGGTGCTGCACTACGGCTTCAAGAACGACCAGGACCTGCCGCGCGCGCTCGAATTGATCCGCGCGCGGGGCTGCGAGCTCGAGCCCATGACGACCAGCTACTTCCTCTCGCGCGATGTGGTGGTCCCCACCATAGGCGGCGGCATGGCGGCGTGGCGAGAGAAGCTGTTCGCGCAGATGCACCACAACGCGGGCGCGGCCGCGGAGTTCCTGAACCTGCCGAGCAATTCCGTCGTCGAACTGGGCAGCAAGGTCGAAATCTAGTACCCTGCGCCGCCACACAGGAGGGCGCGCATGAGGGACTTCCAGGGCAAGGTGGCGGCCATCACCGGCGCCGGCTCCGGCATAGGCCGCGCGCTCGCCGTGGCGTTGGCACGCGCCGGCGCGCGGTTGGCACTGAGCGACATCGACACCGAGGGTCTCGCGCAAAGCGCGCAGCAGGTGACCGGGCTGGGCGGCAGCTGCAGCACCACGACGCTGGACGTCAGCCAGCGCGACGCCGTCTTCGCCTGGGCCGAGGAATGCCGCGCGGCGCACGGGCGGGTGAACCTGCTCGTGAACAATGCCGGTGTCGCCCTGGCGGCAGGCGCGGCCAGCGTCCGCATCGAAGATTTCCAGTGGATCATGGGCATCAACTTCTGGGGCGTGGTGCACGGCACGCAGGCCTTCCTGCCGCACCTGCACGCCAGCGGCGAAGGACACCTGGTGAACATCTCGAGCATCGCCGGCATGGTCGCCATGCCGACGCAGGCCGCCTACAACGCGAGCAAGTTCGCGGTGCGCGGCTATACGGAAGCGCTGCGCATGGAACTCGAGCTGGCCGGCGCGCCGGTGAGCGCGACCTGCGTGCATCCGGGCGGCATCGCCACGCGCATCGCCAAGGCCATGCGCGTGGACGAGGACTTGCTGCGCAGGACGGGACTCGAAGCGGATGCCTTTCGCCAACGCTCCGACCGCCTGCTGCAGGTCACCACGCCCGAACAGGCGGCGCAACGAATCCTCGACGGCGTGCGGCGCAACGCGCGCCGCGTGCTGGTCGGGCCGGATGCGCGCGCGATCGACGTGATGCAGCGGGTGCTCGGTGCCGGCTACCAGCCGCTGTTCGTAAGGCGCTGGCGCAAGATGGCGGCCGAGCGATGAACGAACACATGGACAAGGAATCCTTCGACGTGCTCGTGGTTGGCGCCGGCCTCTCGGGCATCGCCGCCGCGCACTACCTGCAGTCGCAGTGCCCCGATCGCAGCTTCGCGCTGCTGGAGGGCCGCGACGCGATCGGCGGCACCTGGGACCTGTTCCGCTACCCCGGCATCCGCTCGGACTCCGACATGTTCACCCTGGGCTACACCTTCCGGCCCTGGACCAGCGATGCTTCCATCGCGCAGGGCGAGGCCATCCGCGAATACATTCGCGCGACGGCGCGCGAAGAGGGCGTTGCCTCGAAGATCCGCTTTCGCCATCGCGTGAGCGGCGCGAACTGGGACCCGGCCACCGCGCGCTGGACCGTGCAGGTCGACGCCGCCGGCACGCCGCGCACCTTCACCTGCCGCTTCCTGTTCTTCTGCAGCGGCTACTACGACTACGCCCGCGGACACGATCCGGAGTTCGCCGGTCGCGAGCAGTTCGGGGGACGCGTCGTGCATCCGCAGCACTGGCCCGAGGACCTCGACGTGACCGGCAAGCGCGTGGTGGTGATCGGCAGCGGCGCCACCGCGATCACGCTGATCCCTTCGCTCGCGCAACGCGCGGCGCACGTCACGATGCTGCAGCGCTCGCCCAGCTACATCCTCGCGCTGCCCGGGCGCGACAAGCTGGGACGCGGGCTGCAACGCTGGCTGCCGCGCAAGCTGGCGTATCGCCTGATCCGCTGGAAGAACATCCTGATCTCCACCGCACTGTTCCAGTTCGCGCGCCGCCGCCCGGAGAAGCTGGGCCACTGGCTGGTGGAGCAGGCGCACCGCTACAGCGGCGTGGACCGCAAGCACCTGCAGCCGAAGTACGGTCCCTGGGACCAGCGCCTGTGCATCGCGCCCGACGCCGACCTGTTCGCGGCGCTGCGTTCGGGTCGCGCCTCCATCGCCACCGACCAGGTCGAGCGCTTCACGCCCACGGGCGTGCGCCTGGCCTCCGGGGAGGAGCTGCCTGCCGACATCGTCGTCACCGCGACGGGGCTCAAGCTGCAGCTGTTCGGCGGCGCGCGCCTCACGGTCGATGGCCGACCCGTGCAGGTGGGCGACGTGCTTTCGTACAAGGGCATGATGCTCGCGGGCGTGCCGAACCTGGCGATGGCCATGGGTTACACGAACGCCTCCTGGACCCTGAAGGCGGAGCTGATCGCGCGCCAGGTCTGCCGCATGCTGAACTACATGCGCGACCACCGGCTCGATGTCTGTGTGCCGGTGCAGGAAGGCGATGCGGGGGCGACGCGTCCGGCGCTGGACCTGCAGTCCGGCTACATCCAGCGCGCCTCGGGCGAGCTGCCGCGGCAAGGCAGCCGCAAGCCCTGGCGCATCTACCAGAACTACGTCCGGGACCTGCTCGCGCTGAAGTTCTCGCCGCTGCGCGATGGCGCGCTGCGCTTCGGCCGCGTGGGCGAGCCGGTCCGCTGATCCCCATGAACTTGCTGCTCACACTCGTCCTGGTCATCGTCGTCCTCACCGGACTGATGGCCCTTTTCAGCGCATGGGTCGCACGCCGGGTCCAGCAGGCCTTCCCGCCTGCGCAATGGCTGGAAGTGGACGGCGAGCGCATCCACTACCGCTCGCTCGGTGAAGGGCCGCCCATCGTGATGGTCCATGGCCTCGCCGGGCAGATGAGGAACTTCGAGTACCTGCCGCTCGCGGGGCTGGCGCAGCGCCATCGGCTGATCCTGGTGGACAGGCCCGGGTCGGGCCTGTCGCCGCGCAAGGATGAAGGCAAGGCCGGCATCGCTGCACAGGCCCGGCTGGTGGCCGACTTCATCCGCGCGCTGCGCCTGCCGCAGCGCCCCTTGCTGGTTGGCCACTCGCTGGGCGGCGCGATCGCGCTGGGCGTGGCGCTGCACGATCCGGACTGCATCGCGGGCCTCGCGCTGATCGCGCCGCTCACGCATTTCGTCCGGCAGGTGCCGTCGCCTTTCCGGGCGCTCGCCATCCGCTCCCCGGGATGGCGACGATTCTTCGCGCATACCTTCGCCGTCCCGCTGGGCATCCTGGCCAGCCGCCGTACGCTCGCCTTCGTCTTCGGACCTGAAGACGCACCCAAGGACTTCCCGCTGCGCGGCGGCGGCCTGCTAGGGCTTCGCCCTTCGGCTTTCCTGGGCGCCTCGGCCGACCTGCTGGCGCTGGAACACGAACTGCCCTCGCAGCAGGAGCGCTACGGCGAGCTGCGCGTTCCCGTGCACATGCTGTACGGCCATGGCGACCAGCTGCTGGACTGGCGCCTGCACGGCGAGGGCCTCAAGGCCAGGCTGCCGCAGCTGGAGCTCACGGTCGTCCCGGGCGGGCACATGCTGCCCGTCACGCAGGCCGACGCGACGGCGCAGTGGCTGGAAGCGGTCGCACGGCAGGTGCTGGCCTGAGCGCAACCCCAGCCGCCGCGGGGAGAGCCCGCCGGCCTGGCGCGACCCCTCCGGTTTTGTGCAACAGTTGCGGTCAATGAACATCCTCTTCGTCGCCGACCCGCTCGAGGTCTTCAAGATCTACAAGGACACGACCTTCTCGATGATGCGCGAGGCCCAGCGCCGCGGCCATCGCATCGCTGCCTGCGAACCGAGCGACCTGAGCTGGCGCTCGGGCGAGCTGGTGCACGCACAGGTGCGCGAGATCGCGCTCACCGGCGCGGAGGAGGACTGGTTCCAGGTGGAGCGCACCGAACTCAAGCCGCTGCGCGCCTTCGACGCGGTCCTGATGCGCAAGGACCCGCCCTTCGATTCCGAATACTTCTACGCCACGCACCTGCTGGAGCAGGCGCAGCGCGAAGGCGCCAAGGTGTTCAACCGGCCTGCGTCGCTGCGCGACCATCCCGAGAAGCTCGCGATCATGGAGTTCCCGCAGTTCGTCAGCCCCACGCTCGTGACGCGTTCGCCCGACGAGGTGCGCCGCTTCCACGAGGAGCACGGGGACATCATCCTCAAGCCGCTCGACGGCATGGGCGGCATGGGCATCTTCCGCGTCGGACCGGAAGGACTCAACCTCGGCTCCATCGTCGAGACGCTCAACCAGCACGGGACGACGACGATCATGGTGCAGCGCTTCGTGCCGGAGATCACCCAGGGCGACAAGCGCGTGCTGGTGATCGGCGGCAAGGTCGTTCCCTTCTGCCTGGCGCGCATCCCTCAGGGCAGCGAGGTGCGCGGCAACCTGGCCGCCGGGGGCAAGGGCGTGGCGCAGCCCATCTCCGAGCGCGATCGCGAGATCGCGGAGACCATCGGCCCGCTGCTGGCCGGGCGCGGCCTGCTGTTGATCGGCCTGGACGTGATCGGCGACTGCCTCACCGAGATCAACGTGACCAGCCCGACCTGCTTCCAGGAAATCACGCAGCAGACCGGCTTCGACGTGCCGGCGATGTTCATCGACGCGCTGGAAGAACTGGTCGACCGCGACCGCACGGTCATCTAGCGCGCGGCGCTAGCGAAGCTGTCCGTCGACGAAGACCTTCAGCTCCCCGGGTTCGAACGCCGTCCATTGTTCGTTCACCGTGAGGGGCGCCGTGACCACGACGGCCACGCGGTCCTGCGGCGTCGTGTGCTGCGCGAAGTCCACGCTCAGGTCCTCGTCGGCCAGCTGCGCATGCGCGAACGGGTGCTGGCGCTCGACGTACCAGAGGTTGGTGGAGCAATGCGCCCACAGCGCGTCGCCGTTGGACAGCAGGAAGTTGAAGCGGCCGTGCTTCGCGATGCGCGGCGCAAGCTCGCGCAAGGTCAGCGTGAGCTCCTCGACGCTGGGCGTGTCCGCATGCGACTTCCACAGCTCCTGCAGGATCCAGCAGAAGGCGCGTTCGCTGTCGGTGTCGCCCACGGGCCGGAAGCTCGCGTGCAGGCGCGGCTCGAAGCCCTGCAGGTCGCCGTTGTGCGCGAACACCCAGTAGCGGCCCCAGAGCTCGCGCACGAAGGGATGGCAGTTCTGCAGCGCGACCTCGCCTTGCGTCGCCTTGCGGATGTGCGCGACCACGTTGCGGCTCTTGATCGGGTAGCGGCGTATGAGTTCCGCGACCGGCGACTCGCAGGCCGGCTGGTGGTCGACGAAATGGCGCAGGCCCTTGCCCTCGAAGAAGGCGATGCCCCAGCCGTCCGCGTGATGGTCGGTGCGGCCTCCGCGCTGCGCGAAACCCGCAAAGCTGAACGTCACGTCCGTCGGCGTGTTGCAGTTCATTCCCAGCAACTGGCACATGAGGGGGATTCTCACCCGAAACGCGCGGCGCGACGCGTTCCCGGAGCTACTGTGGCGTGACCGGATCGCCCAGGGGCGGGCCCTTGAGCTGCCACGCGCACACCATGGCCACCGCGCAGATCGCCGCGAGCATGAGGAAGGATTCGTTGAAGGCGGCGAGCCGACCGGCGCTCGTGGGCCCCGAAAGCGTGACCGCGTGCGCCGCGAGGCGCCACTCCAGCACGATCGCGCAGAGGCTCACCCCCGCAGCGCCGCCCAGCATGCGCAGGAAGTTGATGAGGCTCGCGCCTTGCGGAATCTCGCCCTTGTCCAGCGGCCGCATTGCGCCGACGTTCAGCGAGGGCAGCACGAAGCCCAGCCCGATGCGGCCGAGGATGGCCCAGGTGACGAGCAGCGCCAGCGGTGCGCTCAATCCCACGGTGGGCATCAGCGCGAAGGACGCGGCCAGCAGCGCGAGGCCGCCGCTCACCATCAGGTGCGTGGGCACGCGACGCGTGAAGCGGCCCGCGATGCCGATGGTGATGGCCAGCACGATGCCCGAGGGCAGCAGGATGGTGCCCACATGCGAGGCCGGCAGCTGCAGGGCGACCTGCATGAACACCGGCAGCAGGTAGGTCGAGCCGTAGAGCCCGATGCCGTAGATGAAGGCGACGACGGTGCCTATCGTGTAGAGCCGATGGCGGAACACGGCGGGATCGAGCAGCGCGTCCTGGCCGCGCGCCTTCGCGCGGTGCAGCCACGCGACGAGGCCCGCGAAGGCGAGCACGGCGACCAGCAGCAGCACGATCGCGGTGGCCGCGCCGCCGCCGCGCATCTGCAGCAGGCCATTGAGCAGCGCCAGCGTCCCCACGCTTCCCAGCAGCAGTCCGCGCCAGTCGAGCGCCGCCGCGTGCTTGCCGGCGGCAACGCCGCCAGGCGCGGTGGTGGGGATGTAGCGGTGCGCGAGCCAGATCGAAGCCACGCAGAAGGGGATCACCATGAAAAAGATGGAGCGCCACCCGAACAGGTCCACCAGCACGCCGCCGATGCTGGGACCGAGCGCGGGCGCCAGCACCACGCCCATGCCGAACATGCCGCTCGCGCGTCCCTGCTCCGAGGGCGGGAAGGCGCGCATCATGATGATGGCGGGGATAGGTTGCACGACACCGGCCGCCAGTCCTTCGGCCACGCGGCCGGCCAGCACCAGCGGGAAGGACGGGGAGAACCCGCCGACCAGTCCGCCCGCGAGCAGCAGCAGCATGGTCCCGTCGTAGGCGCGGCGGTAGCCGAAGCGCGCCAGCAGCCAGGGCGTGGTGAGCATGGACACCGTCATGGCCACCATGAAGCCGGAGGACACCCACTGCGCGCGTTCCTGGTTCAGCGCGAAGTCGCGGCTCATGCCGGGGATCGCCACGTTCACCACGGTGGCCGACATCAGCGAAGCCATGGTGCCGACCATGACCGACATCATCAGCAGCCACCGGTAGCGCTCGCCGTAGCGGGCGCTCAGGTCGGTGATGGTGCTGGCGCCGCTCACGCGGCCGGCTCGCCGCGGGCGCAGTTCGCGCAGAGGCAGGCGCGTTCGCGCGCGACCTCGGGAATGCGCGCGAGCAGGTCGGCGCTGAAGTCCGCCTTCGTGCACCAGCAAGGTCCCTGCGGCACGCCGGTTTCGCGCTCGATTTCCATGGCGCAGCGATTCGCCTGCCCGCACAGGGGGCAGCGGGTGGCGGCGAGAGGATCGGGAGCGGCGAGCGTCACGCTCGCAGTGTAGCGCTCAGGCGGCGACGCGTTCCTCGCCGCTGGCGCGCGCGGGCCGGTGCGCGGGCGCGGCGGGGGCCTGCGTGCCCTGCGCGATCGCCTCCAGGGCGCGCGGCACCACGGCGCCGGCTTCGACGGGGCGCAGCAGCCGTTCGCGCACCAGCCGCTCCAGGCTGCGGCGCGTCATGGAGTGCGGCTGGCCGCCGTTGCTCACGAACATGAAGAGCGTCGCGCGGTTGCTCACCCAGGTGAGGCTCGCGCGCCGCCAGCGATCGCGTGCGTGCAGGTCGACCCAGCTGCCCTGGTGCAGGCTGTTGACGATGGCGGCGACGTCCGGCGCTTCGTCTGCTTCCAGCGGCACGGGCGCGCTCGGAACCTCTTCCTCGAAGCCGGCCGCATGCAGCTCGGTGGGTGTGAGCCAGGGCGCGCCGGAGGGCGCGCGCGGCTGCTGGCGCTCGGTGGCGAGCAGGGCGGGATCGATGTCCGGAGCGACGCCGGGCGCATGGCTGGAGCGGCGCGAGCGCGCCCGCAGCTTGAGCACGGGCTCGTGCAGTTTCTCCAGCGCGCCGAAGAAGCTCTCCAGCTCCGCCGGGTCCTGGCCCACCAGCTTCACGCCGCCGCGCAGGCGTTCGAGCATGCCGGGAATGGTGGTGATCAGGCGGCCCGGGTCGCGCAGCGTCTGTTCGGGCTTCACGCTCCACAGCAGGTCGGACACCACCGCGTTCCAGCCGCCGGGGTCGGCCTGTTGCTGCCCGCCGGAAGTGAGGCGCGCGTGGGCCATCACCATGGACCACGGCCCGAACAGGAAGTCCTGCACCACGGCCGGCGCCCCATCGAGGTCCGAGCGCTGCGACAGGCTCCAGGCGATCTGCGCGGCTTCCGCTTCGCGCGCTTCGGCGAAGTGGACCGCGCCGACCGCGACCTGGCGGCCGGGCTCCTCGATCGCGTCCTCGGCGGACCAGCGCTCTTCCAGTCCTTTCAGCGCGTCCTTGAAGGGCGCATCGTCGCCGACGGAGTCGCGTTCGTTGAGGCCCTGGAAGGCCGAGCGCACGCCCGTGAAGAAGTCGTGGAACTCGCTGCCGAATTCGTCGTTGTAGCGGAAGCTGCGCTCGGCCACGCGCTCGACGAGGCGGCGGCCCGCATGGTCTTCGTGCGCGAAGAAGCGCGGCGCCACGAGCGCCAGGCGCGCAAGCGCGGGCTCCAGCGCCACGATGGCTTCGCGCACGGGCGCCAGCAGGCGCGGGTCACGCGCGACCTGGTCGACCAGCTTGCGCACGACCTCCAGGCCCAGCACCTGGCCGACCTGGCGTGCTTCCTTCTTCAGCCGCGAGCGATGCAGGGAACGTTCACGCGCCGCCGCCCAGCGCCCCCAGACCGCGTCGTCCAGCTCGCGCGCGGTGCCGACCGGGCGGTGCGGGCGCTCGACGGGCGCCAGCGTGCGATGCTGCAGCACGGCGTCGGCGTCGTAGGGCTCGAAGCTTTCCTGAGAGGCTTCGGCGCGTGCGAGCTGCGTGTCGACCTGCGCGTAGTACGCGGGGGCCAGCGGCTGCGTCGACGGTTGCGTGCGCGAGAACAGGAAGTTCTGGAACAGCTCGTCGCCCAGCGGATAGTGCGACAGGTCGGCCCAGGCCGCGCCGCCGAGAGGACCGGTGCTGGCGAGCAGCGCTTCGGCGCCCGAGCTGGCCGGCGTGGCGGAGCTTCCAACCGAGCCTGTACCCGTGCCCGTGCCCGCGCCCGCGCCGGTCGCCTGCCCCTTGCCACCGGTGCCAGCCTGCTTCTCTGCCGCGGGTGCCGGGGCCTTGGTCGGCGAGGGCGCCGTGGGCAGCACGCGATAGCTCGCGGCCGTCAACCGTGCCGCGCGCAGCACCTTCAGCGCCTCGACATACAGCGTCTCGATTTCAGCCGCGAGCGGCGCCGCGAGGTGCTGGCTCCACAATTTGCTCCAGCCTGGTTGCGGGATCGGCTGCATCAGCTCGCGCAAGGCATCGGCGAAAACCTGCGGCCGCAGCGGATTGCGTTCGGTGTGGACGTTCTCCAGGCCCAGCGCACTGCTCATGAGGCCGTCGAGTTCGGCGAGCGACTGCTCCAGCCTCGGCGCGATCAGCTGCAGCACCCGCGCGCCTTCGATCTCGCGCGCGAGCGTGTCTTCTTCCACCAATGCGAGTCCGCCGAACCGGTCCTGCGTGGACGCCGCCGCGGCAGGGGCCCGCGACGCGCGCACGGCCTGCGCGCTGCGCAGCAGGGACGGATAGCGCTGCATCCAGTGGGCGCGCCGGCGCGTGAGCTCCAGCCACGCGTCCGCCAGTTCCTGACGCTGCGCGACGACGGGGCAGCGTTGTTCTTCCTGCTGCAGGCTGGCCACCGCCTGCTCCACGGCGCGGCCGACCATCGCGGGCGCGGCCGCGATGGCCAGCTCCATGCATCTGCGCGCGGTGTCCGGAGATTGGGCCATCACAGCGGCCGACTCTACGCAGCGCCTGTGACTTCTGCCGCACGCAATGTTCACGCGGGCGGTCTTGGTCACCTCTGTTACGAAAACACGAAGATGGGCGGCCGCCTGCGGCCGACCAGTGCGCTTGCTTAAGGAGCTTGCTTACTTCGAAGCGGCCTTGACCTTCAGGCGCCATGCATGCAGCAGCGGCTCGGTGTAGCCACTGGGCTGCTCCTTGCCCTTGAACACGAGGTCCAGCGCGGCGCGGTACGCGTACGACGTATCCCAGCGGCCCGCCATCGGCTGGTAGAACGGGTCGCCCGCGTTCTGCTTGTCGACGACGGCGGCCATGCGCTGAAAGGTCTCGCGCACCTGCTGCTCGCTGACCACGCCATGCAGCAGCCAGTTGCAGATGTGCTGGCTGGAGATGCGCAGCGTCGCGCGGTCTTCCATCAGGCCCACGTTGTGGATGTCGGGCACCTTGGAGCAACCCACGCCCTGGTCGATCCAGCGCACCACGTAACCCAGGATGCCTTGCGCGTTGTTGTCGATCTCCTGCTGGCGCTCGTCCGCGCTCCACGTGGCTTCGGGTGCGACCGGCACGGTGAGCAGGCCGGTCAGCAGCTTGTCGCGTTCACCGCCGGCATCGGTCTTTTCGAGATCCTTCTGCACCGCGAACACGTCGACCAGGTGGTAGTGCAGCGCGTGCAGCGTGGCGGCCGTGGGCGAGGGAACCCAGGCCGTGTTGGCGCCGGCGCGCGGATGCGCGATCTTCTGTTCCAGCATCGCGGCCATCAGGTCGGGCATGGCCCACATGCCCTTGCCGATCTGCGCGCGACCGCGCAGCCCGCAGGCCAGGCCCACCAGCACGTTGTTCTTCTCGTAGGCCTGGATCCAGGCGCTGGACTTCATGTCGCCCTTGCGGACCATCGGGCCCGCGTACATGGCCGTGTGCATCTCGTCGCCGGTGCGATCGAGGAAGCCGGTGTTGATGAAGGCCACGCGCGCCGGCGCCGCGGCGATGCAGGCCTGCAGGTTGACGCTGGTGCGGCGCTCTTCGTCCATGATGCCCAGCTTCACCGTGTTCTCCGGCAGTCCCAGCAGCTTTTCGACGCGCGAGAACAGTTCGGAGGCAAAGCCCACTTCGGCCGGGCCGTGCATCTTGGGCTTGACGATGTAGATGGAACCGGTGCGCGAGTTGCGGATTCCGTTCGCGCCCTTGCCCTGGAGATCGACCATCGCGATCGCGGTGGTGATCACCGCGTCCATGATGCCTTCGTAGATCTCCTTGCCGCCGTCCCACAGGATCGCGGGGTTGGTCATCAGGTGACCCACGTTGCGCAGGAACAGCAGCGAGCGGCCATGCAGGCGCACCTCGCCGTTGCCTTGGGCGTTCTGGTAGACCCGGTCCGGATTCAGGCCCCGCGTGAAGCTCTTGCCGCCCTTGTTCACCTGCTCGGTGAGCGTCCCTTGCAGGATGCCCAGCCAGTTGCGGTAGGCGAGCAGCTTGTCTTCGGCGTCGACCGCGGCGATCGAGTCTTCCAGGTCCAGGATGGTGGAGAGCGCGGCCTCGACGACCACGTCCGCCACTCCCGCCGCGTCGGTTTGCCCGATCGTGTGCTTGCGGTCGACGACGATGTCCAGGTGCAGCCCGTTGTTCTTCAGGAGCACGTGCGAAGGAGCGTTCGCCTCGCCCTGGTAGCCCACGAACTTGGCGGGATCCTTCAGGCCCGAAGACTTGCCGCCCTTCAATTCCACCTTGAGCTGGCCGCCTTCGATCTTGTACGCGGTGGCGTCGGCGTGCGAACCATTCGCGAGCGGCGCGGCCTGGTCCAGCACCTGCCGCGCGCGCGCGATCACCTTGGCGCCGCGCACCTCGTTGTAGCCGGGCCCCTTGTCGGCGCCTCCGTCCTCGGGGATCACGTCGGTGCCGTACAGCGCGTCATAGAGCGAACCCCAGCGCGCATTCGCGGCGTTGAGCGCGTAGCGCGCATTCAGGATAGGCACCACCAGCTGCGGGCCGGCCTGCAGCGCGAGCTCCGCGTCGACGTTCGTCGTCGTGGCCTTCGCGTCCTTCGGATGCGGCACGAGGTAGCCGATCTTCTCCAGGAAGCTGCGATAGCCCGCCATGTCCTTGATGGGGCCGGGATTCTTCTTGTGCCAGGCATCCAGTTCGGATTGCAGGCGATCGCGCTCGGCGAGCAGGGCCTCGTTCTTCGGCGAGAGGTCCTTGACGAGCTGGTCGAAGCCCTGCCAGAACTTGTCCTGCGCGACGCCCACCGTGGGTAGCACCTGTTCGTCGATGAAGCGCTTGAGCGCGCTGTCCACCTGCAGTCCGTGGATCGTGGTCTTGTCGGTCATGCGATTTCTCCGGGGGAATCAGGGTTCGAAAAAGGCGAGCACGTCGCGCAGCGTGCTGCCCGTGCGGGTGGGCTGCGTTTCCAGCTCCTCGAAGGGCAGCTGGTAGCGGTTGACCCACAGCGTGCGGTAGCCGTACCAGGTCGCGGCGAGGGCGTCCCAGCCGTTGCAGCTGACGAAGACGATGTGGCGCGCGTCGCGGCCCACGGCCTGCGTGCCGAGCCGGTAGGCCTCGGGATGCGTCTTGTACTTGCGTACGCTGTCCACGCTGATCACGTGATCGAGCAGGTCCTCGAGCCCGGCGCTGCGCACGGCGATGCCCAGCATCTCGGGATCGCCGTTGGACAGGATGCCCGTCGTGACGCGCCTTGCCTTCAGCGCCTGCAGCACTTCGCGGTTCTCCGGAAAGGCGGAGAGGTGGCGGTACTGGTTCATCAGCTGCTGCTCGCGTTGGGCGGTGAGGGTCAGGCCCAGCCGCTTGCACGCATAACGCAGGCCAGCGCGCGTCAGCTCCCAGAAGGGGCGGTAGTGCGCACCGTCATTGCTGGTGGTGACCAGCCGCGTGTATTCGATCTGCTTGTCGCGCCAGAGCACGGACAGCGCCTGGCCGTGCCCGGGGAACAGTTGTTCCGCGAGCAGGCCCACGCTGTAGACGTCGAACAGGGTGCCGTACGCGTCGAACAGCACCGCCCTGGGTTGGTCCATGGCGGTACTCTATTGCGAACCTTGCCCGACATTGATGCCGGAGAAGGTCAGGAATCTGTGACTGGAAGTGCGCTAATCCAGCTCAGAAGCCGAAAATCCGTTCCGCATTGCGAGAACGGATGGCGTGCATCTGCGCCTCGGGCAGCGCCGCCGTGTGCGCGAAGGCGCCCTTGGTGTCGTGCACCCAGTGCGGCCAGTCGGTGCCGAACATCACGTGTTCGTGGCCCACGACGGAGATCAGGTACTGCAGCGGGCGCAGGTCGTAGGTGATGCTGTCGTAATAGATGTGGCGCAGGTAGTCGGTGGGCTTGCGCTTCATCTGGCGGCGCTGCGGCAGTTCGACCTCGTCGCCCTTTTCGAAGCGGCCGACCAGGTAGGGCAGGGTGCCGCCGCCGTGCGAGGCGATGATCTTCAGGTTCGGGTACTGGTCGAAGAAGCCTTCGAAGATCATGCGGGTGATGGCCAGCGTCGTGTCGAACATGAAGCCCACCGACCAGCTGAGGTCGAACTTGGTCATGTCCATGGCGTCGACGCCGGGCGGGTCGGTCGGATGCACCAGCACCGGCAGCTTGCGGTCGTCGATCGCCTTCCAGATCGGGGCGAACATCGGGTCGGTGAGGCTCTTGCCCGCCACGTTGGCCAGCACCATCACGCCGACGGCGCCCTTCGCGCACGAGCGCTCCAGTTCCTCCAGCGCGCGCTGCGGATACTCCCAGGGCAGCGAAGCGAACCAGCGGATGCGGTCGGGGTAGCGGGACTGCGCATCGGCGACGTTGTCGTTGGCCTCGCGCGCGGCCTGCACACTGATCTCCTCGCCGCCCCAGTACACGTTGGGGCAGGTGAGCGAGACGACCGAGATGTCGATCTTCGCCTGGTCCATGTGCTGGATGCGCAGTTCCCAGTCGAAGTGGCCCTTCTGCGGCAGCACCACGGGCGTGTTGCCGCGGAAGATCTCGCGCTGCCCGTCGGGCCGCGTCTGCACGTTGTAGATGCCGCTTTTTTCCTGCAGCAGCTTGAGCCACTGGTGCGTGAACATGTGGGTGTGGACGTCGATGACGGTCAAGGCTTTGTCTCCTGGCGGTGAGGGCGCTTAAGGGTGCGACCGGATGGCCGCGGTGGCGCGGCTCGGGTAGTGTTTAACATGTTAAATGATTTGCATCCCCGGAGACCCTGCATGAAACGCCGTCACTTCGCCGCCCTCGCCGGCGCCGCCCTCGCCGCCCCCGCGGTCTTCGCGCAGAACCGCACGACGCGCATCCTGGTGGGCTTCGCACCCGGCGGGTCGGCCGACGTGATCGCGCGGCTGATGACCGAGAAGATGAGCGCCTCGCTGGGCCAGAACGTCATCGTGGACAACAAGCCGGGCGCCGCCGGCCGGCTCGTGCTGGGCGAATTGAAGCGCGCCGCGCCCGACGGCCAGACGCTGGTGCTGTCGCCCAGCGGCGCCCTGGTGATCGCGCCCTGGCTCTACACCAACCTGCCTTACGACCCGATCAAGGACTTCACGCCCGTCGCGCGCGTCGTCACCTTCGACTTCGCCGTCACCGCCGGACCGGCCGCGCCGCAAGGGGACCTGAAGACAGTGCTTGCCTGGATGAAGGCGAATCCCAGCAAGGCGAACTACGCCACCTCCGGCGCCGGCACCGTGCCGCACTTCGCGGGCCTGATGCTGTCGCAGGTGGCCGGTGTGCCGCTGACCCACGTCGCCTACAAGGGCGGCGCGCCCGCGGCGCAGGACCTGATCGGGGGGCAGATCCCGCTGATGGTGGACACGGCCTCCGAGACGATCGAGCATCACAAGGCTGGCCGCGTCCGCATCCTCGCCGTCACCGGCGAGCAGCGTTCCAAGTCGCTGCCCGACGTGCCGACACTCAAGGAGCAGGGCATCGACATGACGGCCGATGCGTTCTTCGGTCTCTACGGCCCGGCCGGCATGCAGCCGGACGTGGTGGCGCGCATCGACCGCGCCGTCGCCGAGGCGCTGAAGGATCCCGCCATCCAGGAAAAGATCTACAGCTACGGCCTGGTGCCCGCGTACGCGCCGTCCGCGGAACTCGCCGTCACGCAGGCCACGCACCTCAAGCGCTGGGAATCGCCGATCAAGGCCTCAGGGTTCAAGCCCGAGTGATTCGCCGTGAAAAGTCGCAGGCGACTTTTCACGGTGGCCTGTTCTGTGTGAAGAGGACCGGCGAAGCCGGATCCTCTTCACAAGCGAGACCGCGCTGCATGCTATGCCGCGCGGTCCACGTGCCCCTCCGGGGAGGCCCTGCAGCACAATCCGGCCATGCGCGAGCCTGCTGAAAACAAGTCCACCGAGTCGCTGCCCTATGCGGGCATCCGCGTCGTCGAGTTCACGCACATGGTCATGGGGCCCACCTGCGGGCTGGTGCTCGGCGACCTCGGCGCCGAGGTCGCCGAGCACCAGCCCGCAGGTGGGCCCCATGACCATGTGCGTGAACTCGACGACGCGGATGCCCGCATAGGGCAGCGACTCGGTGGACTTGTTTTCAGCAGGCTCGCGCATGGCCGGATTGTGCTGCAGGGCCTCCCCGGAGGGGCACGTGGACCGCGCGGCATAGCATGCAGCGCGGTCTCGCTTGTGAAGAGGATCCGGCTTCGCCGGTCCTCTTCACACAGAACAGGCCACCGTGAAAAGTCGCCTGCGACTTTTCACGGCGAATCACTCGGGCTTGAACCCTGAGGCCTTGATCGGCGATTCCCAGCGCTTGAGGTGCGTGGCCTGCGTGACGGCGAGTTCCGCGGACGGCGCGTACGCGGGCACCAGGCCGTAGCTGTAGATCTTTTCCTGGATGGCGGGATCCTTCAGCGCCTCGGCGACGGCGCGGTCGATGCGCGCCACCACGTCCGGCTGCATGCCGGCCGGGCCGTAGAGACCGAAGAACGCATCGGCCGTCATGTCGATGCCCTGCTCCTTGAGTGTCGGCACGTCGGGCAGCGACTTGGAACGCTGCTCGCCGGTGACGGCGAGGATGCGGACGCGGCCAGCCTTGTGATGCTCGATCGTCTCGGAGGCCGTGTCCACCATCAGCGGGATCTGCCCCCCGATCAGGTCCTGCGCCGCGGGCGCGCCGCCCTTGTAGGCGACGTGGGTCAGCGGCACACCGGCCACCTGCGACAGCATCAGGCCCGCGAAGTGCGGCACGGTGCCGGCGCCGGAGGTGGCGTAGTTCGCCTTGCTGGGATTCGCCTTCATCCAGGCAAGCACTGTCTTCAGGTCCCCTTGCGGCGCGGCCGGTCCGGCGGTGACGGCGAAGTCGAAGGTGACGACGCGCGCGACGGGCGTGAAGTCCTTGATCGGGTCGTAAGGCAGGTTGGTGTAGAGCCAGGGCGCGATCACCAGGGCGCCGCTGGGCGACAGCACCAGCGTCTGGCCGTCGGGCGCGGCGCGCTTCAATTCGCCCAGCACGAGCCGGCCGGCGGCGCCCGGCTTGTTGTCCACGATGACGTTCTGGCCCAGCGAGGCGCTCATCTTCTCGGTCATCAGCCGCGCGATCACGTCGGCCGACCCGCCGGGTGCGAAGCCCACCAGGATGCGCGTCGTGCGGTTCTGCGCGAAGACCGCGGGGGCGGCGAGGGCGGCGCCGGCGAGGGCGGCGAAGTGACGGCGTTTCATGCAGGGTCTCCGGGGATGCAAATCATTTAACATGTTAAACACTACCCGAGCCGCGCCACCGCGGCCATCCGGTCGCACCCTTAAGCGCCCTCACCGCCAGGAGACAAAGCCTTGACCGTCATCGACGTCCACACCCACATGTTCACGCACCAGTGGCTCAAGCTGCTGCAGGAAAAAAGCGGCATCTACAACGTGCAGACGCGGCCCGACGGGCAGCGCGAGATCTTCCGCGGCAACACGCCCGTGGTGCTGCCGCAGAAGGGCCACTTCGACTGGGAACTGCGCATCCAGCACATGGACCAGGCGAAGATCGACATCTCGGTCGTCTCGCTCACCTGCCCCAACGTGTACTGGGGCGGCGAGGAGATCAGTGTGCAGGCCGCGCGCGAGGCCAACGACAACGTCGCCGATGCGCAGTCCCGCTACCCCGACCGCATCCGCTGGTTCGCTTCGCTGCCCTGGGAGTATCCGCAGCGCGCGCTGGAGGAACTGGAGCGCTCGTGCGCGAAGGGCGCCGTCGGCGTGATGGTGCTGGCCAACGTGGCGGGCAAGAGCCTCACCGACCCGATGTTCGCCCCGATCTGGAAGGCGATCGACGACCGCAAGCTGCCGGTGCTGGTGCATCCGACCGACCCGCCCGGCGTCGACGCCATGGACATGACCAAGTTCGACCTCAGCTGGTCGGTGGGCTTCATGTTCGACACGACGCTGGCCATCACCCGCATGATCTTCGAAGGCTTCTTCGACCAGTACCCGAACCTGAAGATCATCGCCTCGCACGGCGGCGGCACCCTGCCCTACCTGGTCGGCCGCTTCGAAAAGGGCGACGAGGTCGAACTGCCGCAGCGCCGCCAGATGAAGCGCAAGCCCACCGACTACCTGCGCCACATCTATTACGACAGCATCACCTACGACCTGCGCCCGCTGCAGTACCTGATCTCCGTCGTGGGCCACGAACACGTGATGTTCGGCACCGACTGGCCGCACTGGGTGCACGACACCAAGGGCGCCTTCGCGCACACGGCGGCGCTGCCCGAGGCGCAGATGCACGCCATCCGTTCTCGCAATGCGGAACGGATTTTCGGCTTCTGAGCTGGATTAGCGCACTTCCAGTCACAGATTCCTGACCTTCTCCGGCATCAATGTCGGGCAAGGTTCGCAATAGAGTACCGCCATGGACCAACCCAGGGCGGTGCTGTTCGACGCGTACGGCACCCTGTTCGACGTCTACAGCGTGGGCCTGCTCGCGGAACAACTGTTCCCCGGGCACGGCCAGGCGCTGTCCGTGCTCTGGCGCGACAAGCAGATCGAATACACGCGGCTGGTCACCACCAGCAATGACGGTGCGCACTACCGCCCCTTCTGGGAGCTGACGCGCGCTGGCCTGCGTTATGCGTGCAAGCGGCTGGGCCTGACCCTCACCGCCCAACGCGAGCAGCAGCTGATGAACCAGTACCGCCACCTCTCCGCCTTTCCGGAGAACCGCGAAGTGCTGCAGGCGCTGAAGGCAAGGCGCGTCACGACGGGCATCCTGTCCAACGGCGATCCCGAGATGCTGGGCATCGCCGTGCGCAGCGCCGGGCTCGAGGACCTGCTCGATCACGTGATCAGCGTGGACAGCGTACGCAAGTACAAGACGCATCCCGAGGCCTACCGGCTCGGCACGCAGGCCGTGGGCCGCGACGCGCGCCACATCGTCTTCGTCAGCTGCAACGGCTGGGACGCCCTCGCCGCGACCTGGTACGGCTACCGCACGCTGTGGGTCAACCGCTACCAGCTGCCCTTCGAGGAGCTGGAAACGCAGCCCACCCGCACGGGCAGCACGCTGCGCGACGTGCTCGCCTTTTTCGAACCCTGATTCCCCCGGAGAAATCGCATGACCGACAAGACCACGATCCACGGACTGCAGGTGGACAGCGCGCTCAAGCGCTTCATCGACGAACAGGTGCTACCCACGGTGGGCGTCGCGCAGGACAAGTTCTGGCAGGGCTTCGACCAGCTCGTCAAGGACCTCTCGCCGAAGAACGAGGCCCTGCTCGCCGAGCGCGATCGCCTGCAATCCGAACTGGATGCCTGGCACAAGAAGAATCCCGGCCCCATCAAGGACATGGCGGGCTATCGCAGCTTCCTGGAGAAGATCGGCTACCTCGTGCCGCATCCGAAGGACGCGAAGGCCACGACGACGAACGTCGACGCGGAGCTCGCGCTGCAGGCCGGCCCGCAGCTGGTGGTGCCTATCCTGAATGCGCGCTACGCGCTCAACGCCGCGAATGCGCGCTGGGGTTCGCTCTATGACGCGCTGTACGGCACCGACGTGATCCCCGAGGACGGAGGCGCCGACAAGGGGCCCGGCTACAACGAGGTGCGCGGCGCCAAGGTGATCGCGCGCGCGCGGCAGGTGCTGGACCAGGCCGCGCCGCTCGCGAATGGTTCGCACGCCGACGCCACCGCGTACAAGATCGAAGGCGGCCAGCTCAAGGTGGAATTGAAGGGCGGCAAGTCTTCGGGCCTGAAGGATCCCGCCAAGTTCGTGGGCTACCAGGGCGAGGCGAACGCTCCTTCGCACGTGCTCCTGAAGAACAACGGGCTGCACCTGGACATCGTCGTCGACCGCAAGCACACGATCGGGCAAACCGACGCGGCGGGAGTGGCGGACGTGGTCGTCGAGGCCGCGCTCTCCACCATCCTGGACCTGGAAGACTCGATCGCCGCGGTCGACGCCGAAGACAAGCTGCTCGCCTACCGCAACTGGCTGGGCATCCTGCAAGGGACGCTCACCGAGCAGGTGAACAAGGGCGGCAAGAGCTTCACGCGGGGCCTGAATCCGGACCGGGTCTACCAGAACGCCCAAGGCAACGGCGAGGTGCGCCTGCATGGCCGCTCGCTGCTGTTCCTGCGCAACGTGGGTCACCTGATGACCAACCCCGCGATCCTGTGGGACGGCGGCAAGGAGATCTACGAAGGCATCATGGACGCGGTGATCACCACCGCGATCGCGATGGTCGATCTCCAGGGCAAGGGCGCGAACGGAATCCGCAACTCGCGCACCGGTTCCATCTACATCGTCAAGCCCAAGATGCACGGCCCGGCCGAAGTGGGCTTTGCCTCCGAACTGTTCTCGCGCGTCGAAAAGCTGCTGGGACTGCCGGAGAACACGGTGAAGCTGGGCATCATGGACGAAGAGCGCCGCACCAGCGTCAACCTGCAGGCCTGCATCGCCGCGGCGCCGGCGCGCGTGGCCTTCATCAACACCGGCTTCCTCGATCGCACCGGCGACGAGATGCACACGGCCATGTACGCGGGCCCGATGGTCCGCAAGGGCGACATGAAGTCCAGCGCCTGGATCCAGGCCTACGAGAAGAACAACGTGCTGGTGGGCCTGGCCTGCGGGCTGCGCGGTCGCGCGCAGATCGGCAAGGGCATGTGGGCCATGCCCGACCTGATGGCCGCGATGCTGGAACAGAAGATCGCGCATCCGCGCGCCGGCGCCAACACGGCCTGGGTTCCCTCGCCCACGGCCGCCACGCTGCACGCGCTGCACTACCACCTGGTCGACGTGTTCGCGGTGCAGAAGGATCTCGAAAAGACCGATGCCGGCGGTGAACGCGACAAGCTGCTGACCGGCCTGCTCACCGTGCCGGTCGCACCCGAAGCCACGTGGAGCGCGGACGAGCGCCAGCAGGAGATCGACAACAACGCGCAAGGCATCCTGGGTTACGTGGTGCGCTGGATCGACCAGGGCGTGGGTTGCTCCAAGGTGCCCGACATCCACAACGTGGGCCTGATGGAAGACCGCGCGACGCTGCGCATCTCCAGCCAGCACATCTGCAACTGGCTGCTGCATGGCGTGGTCAGCGAGCAGCAGGTGCGCGAGACCTTTCAGCGCATGGCCGCCGTCGTCGACAAGCAGAACGCGGGCGACCCGTTCTACCAGCCGATGGCGGGCCGCTGGGATACGTCGTACGCGTACCGCGCCGCGCTGGACCTCGTGTTCAAGGGCAAGGAGCAGCCCAGTGGCTACACCGAGCCGCTGCTGCATGCATGGCGCCTGAAGGTCAAGGCCGCTTCGAAGTAAGCAAGCTCCTTAAGCAAGCGCACTGGTCGGCCGCAGGCGGCCGCCCATCTTCGTGTTTTCGTAACAGAGGTGACCAAGACCGCCCGCGTGAACATTGCGTGCGGCAGAAGTCACAGGCGCTGCGTAGAGTCGGCCGCTGTGATGGCCCAATCTCCGGACACCGCGCGCAGATGCATGGAGCTGGCCATCGCGGCCGCGCCCGCGATGGTCGGCCGCGCCGTGGAGCAGGCGGTGGCCAGCCTGCAGCAGGAAGAACAACGCTGCCCCGTCGTCGCGCAGCGTCAGGAACTGGCGGACGCGTGGCTGGAGCTCACGCGCCGGCGCGCCCACTGGATGCAGCGCTATCCGTCCCTGCTGCGCAGCGCGCAGGCCGTGCGCGCGTCGCGGGCCCCTGCCGCGGCGGCGTCCACGCAGGACCGGTTCGGCGGACTCGCATTGGTGGAAGAAGACACGCTCGCGCGCGAGATCGAAGGCGCGCGGGTGCTGCAGCTGATCGCGCCGAGGCTGGAGCAGTCGCTCGCCGAACTCGACGGCCTCATGAGCAGTGCGCTGGGCCTGGAGAACGTCCACACCGAACGCAATCCGCTGCGGCCGCAGGTTTTCGCCGATGCCTTGCGCGAGCTGATGCAGCCGATCCCGCAACCAGGCTGGAGCAAATTGTGGAGCCAGCACCTCGCGGCGCCGCTCGCGGCTGAAATCGAGACGCTGTATGTCGAGGCGCTGAAGGTGCTGCGCGCGGCACGGTTGACGGCCGCGAGCTATCGCGTGCTGCCCACGGCGCCCTCGCCGACCAAGGCCCCGGCACCCGCGGCAGAGAAGCAGGCTGGCACCGGTGGCAAGGGGCAGGCGACCGGCGCGGGCGCGGGCACGGGCACGGGTACAGGCTCGGTTGGAAGCTCCGCCACGCCGGCCAGCTCGGGCGCCGAAGCGCTGCTCGCCAGCACCGGTCCTCTCGGCGGCGCGGCCTGGGCCGACCTGTCGCACTATCCGCTGGGCGACGAGCTGTTCCAGAACTTCCTGTTCTCGCGCACGCAACCGTCGACGCAGCCGCTGGCCCCCGCGTACTACGCGCAGGTCGACACGCAGCTCGCACGCGCCGAAGCCTCTCAGGAAAGCTTCGAGCCCTACGACGCCGACGCCGTGCTGCAGCATCGCACGCTGGCGCCCGTCGAGCGCCCGCACCGCCCGGTCGGCACCGCGCGCGAGCTGGACGACGCGGTCTGGGGGCGCTGGGCGGCGGCGCGTGAACGTTCCCTGCATCGCTCGCGGCTGAAGAAGGAAGCACGCCAGGTCGGCCAGGTGCTGGGCCTGGAGGTCGTGCGCAAGCTGGTCGACCAGGTCGCGCGTGACCCGCGCCTGCTGGCGCCCGTGCGCGAAGCCATCGTGGCGCTGGAGCCCGCGCTTGCGCGCCTGGCGCTCGTGGCGCCGCGCTTCTTCGCGCACGAAGACCATGCGGGCCGCCGCCTCGTCGAGCGCGTGGCCGAGCGCAGCTTCCGCTACAACGACGAATTCGGCAGCGAGTTCCACGACTTCTTCACGGGCGTGCGCTCGGCCTTCCAGGGCCTCAACGAACGCGACTCCGTCGGCGACGATGCGCCCTTCAAGGACGCGCTGAAAGGACTGGAAGAGCGCTGGTCCGCCGAGGACGCGATCGAGGAGCCCGGCCGCCAGGTCGCGGTCGGCGCGGTCCACTTCGCCGAAGCGCGCGAAGCGGAAGCCGCGCAGATCGCCTGGAGCCTGTCGCAGCGCTCGGACCTCGATGGGGCGCCGGCCGTGGTGCAGGACTTCCTGTTCGGGCCGTGGTCCATGGTGATGGCCCACGCGCGCCTCACTTCCGGCGGGCAGCAACAGGCCGACCCCGGCGGCTGGAACGCGGTGGTGTCCGACCTGCTGTGGAGCGTGAAGCCCGAACAGACGCTGCGCGACCCGGGCCGCCTGATCACCACCATTCCCGGCATGCTCGAACGCCTGCGCGGCGGCGTGAAGCTGGTGGGCCAGGACCCGGCGGAGCTGGAGAGCTTCTTCGGCGCGCTGGAGAAACTGCACGAGCCCGTGCTCAAGCTGCGGGCGCGCTCGCGCCGCTCCAGCCATGCGCCCGGCGTCGCTCCGGACATCGATCCCGCCCTGCTCGCCACCGAGCGCCAGCAGCCGCGCGCGCCCTCCGGCGCGCCCTGGCTCACACCCACCGAGCTGCATGCGGCCGGCTTCGAGGAAGAGGTTCCGAGCGCGCCCGTGCCGCTGGAAGCAGACGAAGCGCCGGACGTCGCCGCCATCGTCAACAGCCTGCACCAGGGCAGCTGGGTCGACCTGCACGCACGCGATCGCTGGCGGCGCGCGAGCCTCACCTGGGTGAGCAACCGCGCGACGCTCTTCATGTTCGTGAGCAACGGCGGCCAGCCGCACTCCATGACGCGCCGCAGCCTGGAGCGGCTGGTGCGCGAACGGCTGCTGCGCCCCGTCGAAGCCGGCGCCGTGGTGCCGCGCGCCCTGGAGGCGATCGCGCAGGGCACGCAGGCCCCCGCCGCGCCCGCGCACCGGCCCGCGCGCGCCAGCGGCGAGGAACGCGTCGCCGCCTGAGCGCTACACTGCGAGCGTGACGCTCGCCGCTCCCGATCCTCTCGCCGCCACCCGCTGCCCCCTGTGCGGGCAGGCGAATCGCTGCGCCATGGAAATCGAGCGCGAAACCGGCGTGCCGCAGGGACCTTGCTGGTGCACGAAGGCGGACTTCAGCGCCGACCTGCTCGCGCGCATTCCCGAGGTCGCGCGCGAACGCGCCTGCCTCTGCGCGAACTGCGCCCGCGGCGAGCCGGCCGCGTGAGCGGCGCCAGCACCATCACCGACCTGAGCGCCCGCTACGGCGAGCGCTACCGGTGGCTGCTGATGATGTCGGTCATGGTCGGCACCATGGCTTCGCTGATGTCGGCCACCGTGGTGAACGTGGCGATCCCCGGCATGAGCCGCGACTTCGCGCTGAACCAGGAACGCGCGCAGTGGGTGTCCTCCGGCTTCATGGTGGCCATGACGGTGTCCATGCTCACCACGCCCTGGCTGCTGGCGCGCTTCGGCTACCGCCGCGCCTACGACGGGACCATGCTGCTGCTGCTCGCGGGCGGACTGGTCGGCGGGTTCTCCCCGTCCTTCCCGCTGGTGCTGGCCGGCCGCGTGGCCGAAGGACTGGCGGCCGGTGTCGTGCAACCTATCCCCGCCATCATCATGATGCGCGCCTTCCCGCCCTCGGAGCAGGGACGCGCGAGCGGCATGTTCGGCATGGGCGTGGTGCTGGCGCCCGCGCTCGGTCCCAGCATCGGCGGCGTGCTGGTGGACCTGTTCGGGTGGCGCTCCATCTTTTTCATGGTGATCCCCTTCTGCGTGGCTTCGATCTGGCTCGCGCACCGCTACATCCCCACCACCGCGCCTGGCGGCGTTGCCGCCGGCAAGCACGCGGCGGCGCTCGACTGGCGCGGACTGCTGCTGGGAAGCGTGGGGACGCTGGCGCTGCTCAATGGCCTGCTGCAGATGCGCGGCGGCGGCGCGGCCACCGCGATCGTGCTGCTGCTGGTCGCCGTGCTCGCCTTCGCGGGCCTCGTCGCGTGGCTGCACCGCGCGAAGGCGCGCGGCCAGGACGCGCTGCTCGATCCCGCCGTGTTCCGCCATCGGCTCTACACGATAGGCACCGTCGTCGCCTTCATCTACGGCATCGGGCTCTACGGCTCGACCTACCTGCTGCCGGTGTTCATGCAGGTCGCCCTGCAGCTGCCGGCCTCGCATGTGGGCACCATCCTGCTGCCCTCGGGCATCGTGCTGGCCATCACCATCGGCATCGCGGGCCGCTTCACGCGTCGCGTGCCCACGCACCTGATGGTGAGCGGCGGCCTCGCGCTGCTGGCCGCGTCCTTCGCGCTGATGCCCACCGTGGGATTGAGCGCACCGCTGGCGCTGCTCGTCACCTGGGCCATCCTCGGCCGCATCGGGCTGGGCTTCGTGCTGCCCTCGCTGAACGTCGGCGCAATGCGGCCGCTGGACAAGGGCGAGATTCCGCAAGGCGCGAGCCTCATCAACTTCCTGCGCATGCTGGGCGGCGCTGCGGGGGTGAGCCTCTGCGCGATCGTGCTGGAGTGGCGCCTCGCGGCGCACGCGGTCACGCTTTCGGGGCCCACGAGCGCCGGTCGGCTCGCCGCCTTCAACGAATCCTTCCTCATGCTCGCGGCGATCTGCGCGGTGGCCATGGTGTGCGCGTGGCAGCTCAAGGGCCCGCCCCTGGGCGATCCGGTCACGCCACAGTAGCTCCGGGAACGCGTCGCGCCGCGCGTTTCGGGTGAGAATCCCCCTCATGTGCCAGTTGCTGGGAATGAACTGCAACACGCCGACGGACGTGACGTTCAGCTTTGCGGGTTTCGCGCAGCGCGGAGGCCGCACCGACCATCACGCGGACGGCTGGGGCATCGCCTTCTTCGAGGGCAAGGGCCTGCGCCATTTCGTCGACCACCAGCCGGCCTGCGAGTCGCCGGTCGCGGAACTCATACGCCGCTACCCGATCAAGAGCCGCAACGTGGTCGCGCACATCCGCAAGGCGACGCAAGGCGAGGTCGCGCTGCAGAACTGCCATCCCTTCGTGCGCGAGCTCTGGGGCCGCTACTGGGTGTTCGCGCACAACGGCGACCTGCAGGGCTTCGAGCCGCGCCTGCACGCGAGCTTCCGGCCCGTGGGCGACACCGACAGCGAACGCGCCTTCTGCTGGATCCTGCAGGAGCTGTGGAAGTCGCATGCGGACACGCCCAGCGTCGAGGAGCTCACGCTGACCTTGCGCGAGCTTGCGCCGCGCATCGCGAAGCACGGCCGCTTCAACTTCCTGCTGTCCAACGGCGACGCGCTGTGGGCGCATTGCTCCACCAACCTCTGGTACGTCGAGCGCCAGCACCCGTTCGCGCATGCGCAGCTGGCCGACGAGGACCTGAGCGTGGACTTCGCGCAGCACACGACGCCGCAGGACCGCGTGGCCGTCGTGGTCACGGCGCCCCTCACGGTGAACGAACAATGGACGGCGTTCGAACCCGGGGAGCTGAAGGTCTTCGTCGACGGACAGCTTCGCTAGCGCCGCGCGCTAGATGACCGTGCGGTCGCGGTCGACCAGTTCTTCCAGCGCGTCGATGAACATCGCCGGCACGTCGAAGCCGGTCTGCTGCGTGATTTCCTGGAAGCAGGTCGGGCTGGTCACGTTGATCTCGGTGAGGCAGTCGCCGATCACGTCCAGGCCGATCAACAGCAGGCCGCGCCCGGCCAGCAGCGGGCCGATGGTCTCCGCGATCTCGCGATCGCGCTCGGAGATGGGCTGCGCCACGCCCTTGCCCCCGGCGGCCAGGTTGCCGCGCACCTCGCTGCCCTGAGGGATGCGCGCCAGGCAGAAGGGAACGACCTTGCCGCCGATCACCAGCACGCGCTTGTCGCCCTGGGTGATCTCCGGCACGAAGCGCTGCACCATGATCGTCGTCGTCCCGTGCTGGTTGAGCGTCTCGACGATGGAGCCGAGGTTGAGTCCTTCCGGTCCGACGCGGAAGATGCCCATGCCGCCCATGCCGTCGAGCGGCTTGAGGATGATGTCCCCGTGCTCCTCGTGGAAGCGGCGCACCTCGTCGGGCGAACGCGTCACGAGCGTGGGGCTGACGAACTGCGGGAACTCCATGATCGCGAGCTTCTCGGGATGGTCGCGCAGCGACGCAGGCCGGTTGAACACCTTGGCGCCTTCGCGCTGCGCCTGCTCCAGCAGGTGCGTGGCGTAGAAGTATTCGGAATCGAAGGGCGGGTCCTTGCGCATCAGGACCGCGTCGAAGGCGCGCAGCGGCTTGAGTTCGGTGCGCTCCACCTGGAACCAGTCCTCCTCCGCGCCGGTGAGCGCGATCTCGCGCACCTGTGCGTGCACCAGCTCGCCCGAGCGCCAGCTCAGGTCGCTCGGTTCGCAGGCAGCGATGCGATGGCCGCGGCGCTGGGCCTCGCGCATCATCGAGAAGGTCGTGTCCTTGTAGATCTTGAAGACCTCGAGCGGGTCGGCGACGAAGAGGATGTTCATTGACCGCAACTGTTGCACAAAACCGGAGGGGTCGCGCCAGGCCGGCGGGCTCTCCCCGCGGCGGCTGGGGTTGCGCTCAGGCCAGCACCTGCCGTGCGACCGCTTCCAGCCACTGCGCCGTCGCGTCGGCCTGCGTGACGGGCAGCATGTGCCCGCCCGGGACGACCGTGAGCTCCAGCTGCGGCAGCCTGGCCTTGAGGCCCTCGCCGTGCAGGCGCCAGTCCAGCAGCTGGTCGCCATGGCCGTACAGCATGTGCACGGGAACGCGCAGCTCGCCGTAGCGCTCCTGCTGCGAGGGCAGTTCGTGTTCCAGCGCCAGCAGGTCGGCCGAGGCGCCCAGGAAAGCCGAAGGGCGAAGCCCTAGCAGGCCGCCGCCGCGCAGCGGGAAGTCCTTGGGTGCGTCTTCAGGTCCGAAGACGAAGGCGAGCGTACGGCGGCTGGCCAGGATGCCCAGCGGGACGGCGAAGGTATGCGCGAAGAATCGTCGCCATCCCGGGGAGCGGATGGCGAGCGCCCGGAAAGGCGACGGCACCTGCCGGACGAAATGCGTGAGCGGCGCGATCAGCGCGAGGCCCGCGATGCAGTCCGGATCGTGCAGCGCCACGCCCAGCGCGATCGCGCCGCCCAGCGAGTGGCCAACCAGCAAGGGGCGCTGCGGCAGGCGCAGCGCGCGGATGAAGTCGGCCACCAGCCGGGCCTGTGCAGCGATGCCGGCCTTGCCTTCATCCTTGCGCGGCGACAGGCCCGACCCGGGCCTGTCCACCAGGATCAGCCGATGGCGCTGCGCCAGCCCCGCGAGCGGCAGGTACTCGAAGTTCCTCATCTGCCCGGCGAGGCCATGGACCATCACGATGGGCGGCCCTTCACCGAGCGAGCGGTAGTGGATGCGCTCGCCGTCCACTTCCAGCCATTGCGCAGGCGGGAAGGCCTGCTGGACCCGGCGTGCGACCCATGCGCTGAAAAGGGCCATCAGTCCGGTGAGGACGACGATGACCAGGACGAGTGTGAGCAGCAAGTTCATGGGGATCAGCGGACCGGCTCGCCCACGCGGCCGAAGCGCAGCGCGCCATCGCGCAGCGGCGAGAACTTCAGCGCGAGCAGGTCCCGGACGTAGTTCTGGTAGATGCGCCAGGGCTTGCGGCTGCCTTGCCGCGGCAGCTCGCCCGAGGCGCGCTGGATGTAGCCGGACTGCAGGTCCAGCGCCGGACGCGTCGCCCCCGCATCGCCTTCCTGCACCGGCACACAGACATCGAGCCGGTGGTCGCGCATGTAGTTCAGCATGCGGCAGACCTGGCGCGCGATCAGCTCCGCCTTCAGGGTCCAGGAGGCGTTCGTGTAACCCATGGCCATCGCCAGGTTCGGCACGCCCGCGAGCATCATGCCCTTGTACGAAAGCACGTCGCCCACCTGCACGGGTCGGCCATCGACCGTGAGGCGCGCGCCGCCGAACAGCTGCAGCTTGAGCCCCGTCGCGGTGACGACGATGTCGGCAGGCAGCTCCTCCCCGGAGGCCAGGCGCACGCCCGTGGGCGTGAAGCGCTCGACCTGGTCGGTGGCGATGGAGGCGCGACCCGAACGCAGCGCCGCGAACAGGTCGGCGTCGGGCGCGATGCACAGGCGCTGGTCCCAGGGACCGTACTTCGGCTGCAGGTGCTTGCGGTCCACGCCGCTGTAGCGGTGCGCCTGCTCCACCAGCCAGTGGCCCAGCTTCTCCGGGCGGCGGCGCGCGAACTGGAACAGTGCGGTGGAGATCAGGATGTTCTTCCAGCGGATCAGGCGATACGCCAGCTTGCGCGGCAGCCAGCGTTGCAGCCCGCGTCCCAGCTTGTCGCGCCCGGGCAGCGCGAGGATGTAGCTGGGCGAGCGCTGCAGCATCGTGACGTGCGCCGCGCGTTGCGCGAGCGAAGGGATCAGCGTGATCGCGGTGGCGCCGCTGCCGATCACCACCACGCGCTTGCCGGTCACGTCGAGGTCCTCGGGCCAGTGCTGCGGATGCACGACGCGTCCCCCGAACTGCTCGCGACCGGCGAACTCCGGATCGTGTCCGCGGGCGTAGTCGTAGTAGCCGCTGCAGAAGAACAGGAAGCGGCAGGTGAAGGTGCGCGGCGTGCCGGCGGCGTCGACCTGCACGGTCCAGCGCGCGGTGGCCGGGTCCCAGTTCGCGCCGCTCACGCGATGGCGAAAGCGGATCTTCGAGGCAACGCCCTCTTCGCGCGCCGTCGCGCGAATGTATTCGCGGATGGCCTCGCCCTGCGCGATGGAAGCATCGCTGGTCCAGGGCCGGAAGGTGTAGCCCAGGGTGAACATGTCGGAGTCCGAGCGGATGCCGGGGTAGCGGAACAGGTCCCAGGTGCCGCCGATCGCGTCGCGGCCCTCCAGCAGCGCGAAGCTGCGATCGGGGCACTGCGACTGCAGGTAGTGCGCGGCGGCGATGCCCGAGAGGCCGGCGCCAACCACGAGCACGTCGAAGGATTCCTTGTCCATGTGTTCGTTCATCGCTCGGCCGCCATCTTGCGCCAGCGCCTTACGAACAGCGGCTGGTAGCCGGCACCGAGCACCCGCTGCATCACGTCGATCGCGCGCGCATCCGGCCCGACCAGCACGCGGCGCGCGTTGCGCCGCACGCCGTCGAGGATTCGTTGCGCCGCCTGTTCGGGCGTGGTGACCTGCAGCAGGCGGTCGGAGCGTTGGCGAAAGGCATCCGCTTCGAGTCCCGTCCTGCGCAGCAAGTCCTCGTCCACGCGCATGGCCTTGGCGATGCGCGTGGCGATGCCGCCCGGATGCACGCAGGTCGCGCTCACCGGCGCGCCGGCCAGCTCGAGTTCCATGCGCAGCGCTTCCGTATAGCCGCGCACCGCGAACTTGCTCGCGTTGTAGGCGGCCTGCGTCGGCATGGCGACCATGCCGGCGATGCTCGAGATGTTCACCAGGTGTCCTTCGCCGCTGGCGTGCAGGTGCGGCAGGAAGGCCTGCGTGCCGTGCACCACGCCCCAGAAGTTGATGCCCATGATCCACTGGAAATCTTCGATGCGGACGCTGGCCGCGCCTGCCGCCAGGGCGACACCGGCATTGTTCACGAGCAGGTTCACCCGCCCGTGCGCCGCGCGGCATTCCTCGGCCCAGGCGAAGACGGCGTCGCGCTGGCTGACGTCCAGCGTCGTGGTGCTGCAGCTGCCGCCCAGCCCGGTCACCTGCTGCGCGCTTTGCGCGAGACCCTCGGTGTCGATGTCGCTCAGTGCCAACCGCGCGCCGGCGCGTGCCAACGCCACGGCGAGCGCGCGGCCTATGCCGGAGCCGGCGCCGGTGATGGCCGCCACCTTGCCCTGGAAGTCCCTCATGCGCGCCCTCCTGTGTGGCGGCGCAGGGTACTAGATTTCGACCTTGCTGCCCAGTTCGACGACGGAATTGCTCGGCAGGTTCAGGAACTCCGCGGCCGCGCCCGCGTTGTGGTGCATCTGCGCGAACAGCTTCTCTCGCCACGCCGCCATGCCGCCGCCTATGGTGGGGACCACCACATCGCGCGAGAGGAAGTAGCTGGTCGTCATGGGCTCGAGCTCGCAGCCCCGCGCGCGGATCAATTCGAGCGCGCGCGGCAGGTCCTGGTCGTTCTTGAAGCCGTAGTGCAGCACCACCTGCCAGCAATCGTGGCCCAGCGACTCGATCTCCGCGCGCCTGTCGAGGCCGATCCAGGGCACCTCGTGGCTGCGTACGGTGACGAACAGGTTGTGCTCGTGCAGCACCTTGTTGTGCTTCAGGTTGTGCAGCATCGCGTTGGGCACCGTGCCCGGTTCGGCGGTGAGGAACACCGCCGTGCCCGGGACGCGCACGGGCGGCTGCTGGAAGACCGAGGCGAGGAAGCTGCGCAGGTCCAGCGCGTCGTGGCGCAGCTTCTCGTTCAGGATGGCGCGGCCGCGCTTCCACGTGATCATCAGCGTGAAGATGCACCCGCCTATCATCAGCGGGAACCAGCCGCCCTCCACGAGCTTCAGCAGGTTGGAGGTGAAGAAGGCCAGGTCGACGACGAAGAACCAGCCGGTTGCCGCGATGCACAGAGGCAGCGGGTAGCCCCAGCCGTAGCGGATCACGAAGAAGGTCAGGATTGTGGTGATCAGCATGTCCAGCGTCACGGCGATGCCGTAGGCCGCGGCCAGGTTGCTGGAGGAGCGGAACATCACCACGGCGATGACGATGGCGACGAACAGGCCCCAGTTCACCGCCGGCACGTAGATCTGTCCCGTGTCGCGCACGCTCGTGTGCTGCACGTTCAGGCGCGGCAGGTAGCCCAGTTGCACGACCTGCTTGGTCACGCTGAAGGCGCCGGTGATCAGCGCCTGCGACGCGATCACGGTCGCCATGGTCGCGAGGATCACCAGGGGCAGCAGCGCCCAGTCGGGCGCCATCATGTAGAACGGGTTCTTGACCGCCTCCGGATGCGCGATCAGCAGCGCGCCCTGCCCGAAGTAGTTGAGCGTCAGCGCCGGCATGACGGCGCCGAACCACGCCACGCGGATCGGCTTCTTGCCGAAATGCCCGAGGTCCGCGTACAGCGCCTCGGCGCCCGTCACGCACAGCACCACCGCGCCCAGGATGATGAAGGTGGTGCCCGGCTGCAGCCACATGAAATGGACTGCGTAGTAGGGCGAGAGCGCCTTCAGGATTTCCGGGTGCCGCATGATGTGCGACACGCCCAGCGCGGCGATGGAGAAGAACCAGACCAGGGTGATCGGGCCGAAGAAGCGGCCGATGCCGCCCGTGCCCCGCTTCTGCACGATGAACAGCGCCAGCAGGACGACGAGGGTGAGCGGGATCACCGCCTGCCCGAAGGTGGGCGACACGACCTCCAGGCCCTCGACCGCGGAGAGCACGGAGATCGCGGGAGTGATCACGCCGTCGCCGTAGAACAGCGAGGTGCCGAAGATGCCGATGCCCAGCAGGGCCTGGCGCAGCTTCGGCTTGTCCTTCACCGCCTGCGACGCCAGCGCCAGCATGGCGATCAGGCCGCCCTCGCCGTTGTTGTCGGCGCGCAGGACGAGCACGACGTACTTGATGGAGACGATGACCGTCAGCGTCCAGAAGAAGATGGACAGGATGCCGTACACGTTGTCGGGCGTGAATGGCACGTGTCCGCCGCCGAAGACTTCCTTGACGGCGTACAGGACGCTGGTGCCGATGTCGCCATAGACGACACCGATGGCGCCGAGAGTCAGCGCCGCGAGCGAAGATTTCGAGTTCTGCACGAGCAGCCCCATCCCGGCACAGGGCTCGCCGGCGGGGTCTTGAACTTGGGGACGCTATTGTGCGCCCGCCCTACCGCCCTGCCGCGGCGATGTTGCACCGCAGCAACCCTCGCCGGCGGCTCAGTCGTAGCTCACGGCCTCGGGGTCGGTCGCTTCCAGCTCGTAGCTCGCGGCCAGCATGGCGAGCCGGCCGATCACGCCATACATGTAGAAGCGGTTGGGAGCGCTGGCACCGGGCTTCTGGCCTGGTTGCGGTAAGCGCGTACTCTCGGCGAAAGCCAGTGGCACGAAGCTCGCGCCGGGCGCGTTGAGGTTCTCGTCGGTGCCACGCTCGGCGTGCACGCGGTAGAAGCCGCCGACCACGTAGCGGTCCATGAGGTACACCACCGGTTCGGCGACGGCTTCGTTGATGCGCTCCGCGGTGAGCACGCCTTCCTGGATGATCACGTCCGTGATCGCCTGCCCGGTCTTCACCACCGGCGGCTTGTTCTTCGGCCGCTGGCGGATCACGTCGAGGTCCTTGACCTCGCGCACGGTCATGATGCCCATGCCCGACGTGCCGTTGTCGGCCTTCACGACCACGAACGGCTTCTCGTTGATGCCGTATTCCTTGTACTTCTTGCGGATCTTCCCCAGCAGCGCATCGACGTTGCTGCGCAGGCATTCCATGCCTTCTTCCTTGAAGAAGTCGAGCTCGCCGCAGCGGTTGAACAGCGGGTTCACCAGCCACGGATCGATGCCCAGCATCTTGCCGAAGCGCTTGGCCACCTCTTCGTAGCTCTGGAAGTGCCGGCTCTTGCGCCGCACCGACCAGCCCGCGTGCAGCGGCGGCAGCAGGTACTGTTCGTGCAGGTCTTCCAGGATGCCGGGCGCGCCGGCCGTGAGGTCGTTATTGAGCAGGATCGTGCAGGGGTCGAAGTTCTTGAGCCCCAGCCGCCGCTTGCTGCGCACCACCGGCTCCAGCGTGACGGTGTCGCCGCCCGGCAGTTCGATCGACGTCGCGCGCTTGATCGCGGGATCGATGGAGCCGACCTTCACGTTGAGGCCCGCCATGCGGAAGATCTTCTGCAGCTGCGCGATGTTGCTCAGGTAGAAGCTGCTCTTCGTGTTCTCGGGCACCACCAGCAGGTTCTTCGCCTCGGGGCAGATCTTCTCGATCGCCGCCATCGCCGCCTGCACCGCGAGCGGCAGCATCTCCGGCGTGAGGTTGTTCCAGCCGCCCGGATAGAGGTTGGTGTCGACCGGCGCCAGCTTGAAGCCCGCGTTGCGGATGTCCACCGAGCAGTAGAAGGGCGGCGTGTGCTCCATCCACTCGAGGCGGAACCAGCGCTCCACGGCGGGCATCGACTCCAGGATGCGCTGCTCGAGCTCGTTGATCGGGCCCGTCAGGGCCGTGATGAGATGCGGAACCATGCGGTCCTGTTCTTGTTGTCTTGGCGGTTGTTCAGGAACGGACTTCGCCGTTGCCCAGGACAATCCATTTGAGGGAAGTGAGTCCTTCGAGCCCCACGGGCCCGCGCGCATGGAACTTGTCCGTGCTGATGCCGATCTCGGCACCGAGCCCGTATTCGAAGCCGTCGGCGAAGCGCGTGCTGGCGTTGACCATCACGCTGGCCGAGTCCACCTCGCGCAGGAAACGCTGCGCGTGCAGGTGGTCGCGCGTGAGGATGGCGTCGGTGTGGTGCGAGGAATAGCGGTTGATGTGCGCGATGGCTTCGTCGACGCCTTCGACGACCTTCACGCTGACGATGGGCGCGAGGTATTCCTCGGACCAGTCCTGCTCGGTCGCGTCCTTCAGGTTGGCGCCGCGCACCTGCTGCAGGATGGCCTTCGCCTCCGGGTCGCAGCGCATCTCCACGCCCTTGGCGGCGAAGATGGCGCCGATCTCGGGCAGGAAGGCCTTGGCCACGCCGCGGGCGACCAGCAGGCCTTCGCTGGCGTTGCACGGGCTGTACTTCTGCGTCTTGGCGTTGTCGGCGACCTTGACCGCCATGTCCACGTCGCAGGGATCGTCCACGTAGGTATGGCAGTTGCCATCCAGGTGCTTGATCACCGGCACCTTGGCCTCGCGGGAGATGCGCTCGATCAGGCCCTTGCCGCCGCGCGGGATGATCACGTCCACGTATTCGGGCATGGCGATGAGCTTGCCGACGGCCTCGCGGTCGGTGGTCTGCACCAGCTGCACGGCTTCCGGCGGCAGCCCCGCCTGCGCCAGCGCCTGCTGCACCAGCTTCGCCAGCGCCTTGTTGGACTCGATCGCTTCCGAGCCGCCGCGCAGGATGCAGGCATTGCCGCTCTTGATCGACAGGCTGGCCGCCTCGATCGTCACGTTGGGCCGGCTCTCGAAGATCATGCCGAACACGCCGAGCGGCACGCGCATCTGGCCCACGCGGATGCCGCTGGGTTGCTGCTTCATGCCGATCACCTCGCCGATGATGTCGGGCATCACGGCGAGCTGCTCGCACCCGGCCGCCAGGACCTCGAGGATCTTCGGCGTGAGCTTCAGGCGATCGACCATGGGCGCCGCCAGGCCGGCAGCCGTGGCCCGCGCGATGTCCTTGGCGTTCTCCGCCTGGAGGGCTTCGACGTTCTCGCGCAGCAGCGCGGCCAGTCCCCGCAGGGCCTGGCTTTTCTCGGCGGCCGATGCCGCCGCCATGCGAGCGGACGCCTCCCGGGCCTGCAGGCCCAGGCTGGCCATGTGCTCGGCGATATTCACGGCGTTCATGAGCTCATTATCCCCGTCCAGGATTAGCGTTGGCTGAGCACTCCAGGCACAGTCCCAGGGCCAGCTTGTGCAGGGCCTGCCAGCCGTCGACCGGCCAGCCGGGGGCCTTGAGCCCCTTCACGATCCCATCCACTACATGGGCGCCATGCAGCAGGTTTTCCAGGGCGGTCGTCGACAGGCGGGGCAGGACGCGCTCGAACAGCTTTTCCTTCAGGCCCCACACGCGCTGCTCGCGCAAGGCCATGGGCAAGGGCCGGCCGGCGGCCATCGCGTCCTTGACGCGCTTGAGCGCGCGGATGTCCTCGGCCAGCGTGTAGTGCACCAGCACCTCCGCCTCGCCCTCGGCTTGCAGGCCTTCCAGCATGCGCTGCACGCGCGCGACCTGGCCGGCCAGCACCGCCTCGGACAGCTTGAACACGTCGTAGCGGGCCACGTTCAACACGGCGCTCTCGACCTGTTCGAAGCGCAGTTCGCCCGCCGGATAGAGCAGCGCCAGTTTCTGGATCTCCTGGTGCGCGGCCAGCAGGTTGCCTTCCACGCGATCGGCGAAGAACTGCAGGGTGCGCTGGCCTTCCTCGCCGGCGACCACGCGCTGGTCGTTCTGCGCCAGGCGTTGCGCGATCCATTGCGGCAGCGCATTGCGTTCGACGGGCTGCACCTCGATCGCGACGCCGGAGCCTTCCAGCGCGGCGAACCAGGCCGACTTCTTCGTCTGGAAATCCAGCCGCGGCAGCAGGACCAGGGTCAGCGTGCTGTCGTTGCCCGCCGCGCCTTCGGCCACCTGCTGCAAGGCGGTGCTGCCGTCCTTGCCCGGCTTGCCGGACGGGACGCGGATCTCGACGATCTGCTTGTCGGCAAACAGGCTCAGCGAACCGCCCGCGGCCAGCACCGCGCTCCAGTCGAAGTGCGCCCCGGCCACCGTGTGCACGGTTCGCTCCGTGTAGCCCTGCGTGCGCGCCGCGGCGCGGATCGCATCCGCGGCCTCCTGCACCAGCAGCGGCTCATCGCCATGCAAGGTGTAGAGCGGGCGCAAGCCACGCTGCAGGTGCTGGGAGAGTTGGGCAGGGCCGAGCTGCATGGGCAAAGTTTACCGGGCGGGGGCCGATCTCCCTCGCCCGCGCGCCCGGCGCGTTGCAAAGCCGCCCTCAGGAAGACGGCAGCCCCAGCTCCCTGTGCTTCTCCAGCGCCACCTTGCGGAAGATCCC
>FTHB01000401.1_pt1 | contig 39140 bp, 31 predicted proteins | sample 1640851 | NCBI WGS metagenome assembly FTHB01 (sample SAMEA3914788, study PRJEB12502) | metagenome | biome: forest; material: soil | place: Canada | collected 2011-07-03 | depth 0.1 m
CCACGCCCTTGCGGTCATGCAGCAGGAAATAGCGCGCGGCCGTCGACCGTCCCCGCCACGGGATCTGGTGCCAGCCCTGCAGGCCGATGCCGAGCGCCCACCGCGACTTCTGCCGGTACGCTGCGCGGAAGCTGTCGGGGAAGAACTCGCGCACCGACAGCGGCGCCGTGAGCTCGCGTTCGTGTTCGCGCCCGCGCCAGTCCTTGCGCTGCAAGCGATAGCTGACGGGGAAGACACCGAAGATCGCTTCCAGGCCCAGCTCCTGCAGCCGCATGCCCACGTCGTAGTCCTCGGTGAGGCTGGAGATATTAAAAGGGTGGTTGCGCGTCGCGCCGACCAGCGCCATCAGAGCGCGGCGCGAGAAGCAGGTGCCGACGCCCGCCGAGGGCACGGTGCCCGCGACGCTTTCGCGCACCATCATCTCCTTGCCGTGGCTCTCGGCGAATTCGTCCATGTAGGTTCCGGCGACGAACTCGTAGAGGCCGCGCTCCAGGGAAGCGACCGGCAGCTGGATCATGTCCTTGCGCGGCAGCAGGTAGTTGAAGAACTTCAGCTCCAGCGGGTGCAGCACGTCCTCGCTGTCGTGCAGCACCACGCCCGCGAACTCCATGCCGTGCTCGCGCTCGTGGTCGAAGATGGTTTCGACGACGAAGTTCAGGCAGTCCGCCTTGCAGGTCGGGCCCGGGTGCGGCACTTCGACGCGGCGCACCTGACGGTAGCGCCGCGCCATGCGTTCCACTTCCGCGATCGTCTCCGCGTCGTTGCAGTAGGTGCCGACGAAGACCACGTAGTGCCGGTACTCCAGCACCTGCACCATGTTCTCCACCATTGCCGCGATGACGTCGTATTCCTTCCAGGCCGGCACCATGATGGCGATCGGCTGCTCCACGCGATCGCGCAGTTGCTGCGGCGTGAGCGGCTGCACGCAGCCGCGCCGTTCCAGCGACCACCAGCGCACGGCGCGGCGGCACCAGTACCAGGCATCGATGAACAGGTCGTCCAGCGCCGAGAGCAGGATGGTCACCGCCACCATGGCGGCGAGCAGTTCGAGGCTGGCGTGGTAATGCGCGATCGTCCAGGTCATGCGGCCTGCGACTCCCTTTGTTCTTGCTTCTTGTTCCCGCGGCCGATCGACCGCCCGCGTCAATCTAGGGACCTCGCTTATGCGCGAAGGACGGCCCCGCCCGCGTTCACCGGTAGGAGCAGGCCGACGCGTGCCGCGTGCGTGTCAACGAAAGACTGCGTGCCCGCTCGCCTGCCGCAGCACCTGCATGGCCGCAGATGCATCGTCGCCGCGCCATGCGACGACCTGGTCGGGCCGGATCAGCGCAAGCGGCGCTTCGTAAAGCGCGCGCAGCGCTCGTGACGGATGCCGCACCACGCGCAGGTCGAGGCCGAGAGCGAGCGCGGCATCCGTGAACGGCTTCGCATCGGTGCGCTCCGGGCCCAACGCGAGCAGGGTCCATTCCGCATGGAAGCTGTCGAACAGCGAGCGGCCGTCTTCCAGCCACGCGTGCGGCGGCCGTCCACCCGGACACGCCGTGGGAACGTAGCTGTTGGCCGCATCGGGCGGCGGCTGCGTGCCATCGGCCACGATCAAGGGCGAGCCGTCGTAGCGACCGCCGAAGGTGACCCCGGGGATGTTGAATTCGAGCCGCACATGCCCATCGAGGTGGGCCGTGGCGGCGGCGCGCGCGGCGATGCCCCCGGCACTGTCGTCCTCCAGCACGGCCAGCGCCGGGTACAGGCCCACCGAGTCCGCGAAGTGCCTTGCGTACCCGGTGTTGCGCAAGGCCAGGGGCTTGCGTTCGAGCTCATGGCTGTCCAGCAGGCTCGCGGGGCTGCTGCCGCGCAGCACCTGGGCGAGCTTCCATCCCAGGTTGACCGCGTCCTCGACCGCCGTGTTGTAGCCCAGGCCCCCGGTGGGCGTGAACAGATGCGCTGCGTCACCGGCGAGGAGCACGCGTCCGCGCCCGAACGACTCGGCGACCAGCGAGTGCCCCGCTGTCCAGGTGCCGAAGGACAGCACCTCGATGGGGATCTCGCGGCCGAGCGCTTCGCGGAACACGCGGCGCGCGTCCGCCTCGGCCCAGGCCTCGGCGTCCTCGCCCTCGTGCACGGCGGCATGGAAGGCGAATTCCGAACGGCCGTCCACCGAGGCCATGAAGGCGCGGCGCTGGGCGTTGACCGACACGTACATCCACGCGCGCGCGTGCGGCAGCACGTCGTAGAAGGCCGGCGCGCGCAGGTACACCGCGAACATCTGGCCGCCCATGAAGTCGCGGCGCACGCCGCTGGCGCCGCTCCAGGGAATGCCCAGCGCGTTGCGCACGAGGCTGCGCGCTCCGTCGGCGCCGACGAGATAACGCGCGCGCACCTGCACGGGCGAGCCGCCGTCCGCGCGCTGGATGCGCGCAGCGACGTACCCGCCCTGGTCGTCGAAATCCACCAGCTTCCAGCCGTAGCGGACGTCGTTGCCCGCATGCGACTGCGCATGCCGGCGCAGCACCTGCTCCACGAATTTCTGCGAAACGCGGTGCGGCAGTTCCGCGGCACTCCAGGAGCCTCCCAGCCTCTTCACGTCGCGCACGGCTTGCGCCGCGGTCGGCAGCGACAGGCGCGCGAGTTCGTGTCCCGTGTAGCGGGTGAAGTAGGCGATGTCGGTCGGGTGGTCCGGAGGCAGGCCCAGCGAGCGCACTTCGTCGGCGAAGCCCAGGCGCCGGAAGTGTTCCATGGTGCGCGCCTGCGTCGCGTTCGCCTGCGGGTTGAAGGCCGTGGAGGGCTTGGGGTCCACCAGAAGCGTGCGGATGCCGCGCCGTCCCAGTTCGTTGGCCAGCATCAGGCCGCACGGCCCGCCGCCTGCAACGAGGACCTCCGTTTTCAGTACCCGAAGCGCGTCGTCCACTTGCGGTCGTACTCCATGCGGTCGAAGTGTTCGGCCATGAAATCGATGAAGGTGCGCACCTTGGCGGTGAGGTGCTTGCGGCTCGCGTAGGCGAGATTGACGGTGAGCCGCGGCAGGTCCCACGCATCGAGCACCGGGACCAGCCGGCCCGCCACGATGTCGTCGTAGAGGATGTAGGTGGGCTGCACCAGGATGCCCAGGCCCTCGAGGGCGGCGGCGCGCAGCACCTGGCCATCGTTGGATTCCAGCACGCCCTTGATCGAGACGGTGGTGGCCTCGCCGTCGCGCGTGAAGCGCAGCTCGTGCGGGTTGTTGGCATAGGTGTAGACCAGCAACGCGTGTCGCGCGAGATCCTTCAGCTCGCGCGGCGTGCCTGCGCGCGAAAGGTAACCCGGCGACGCGGCCAGGATGCGGCGGGTCTCCGCGAGGCGGCGGATGGTGATGTTGGAGTCCGGCTCGAACTCGCGCGTGCGGATCGCCACGTCGATGTTGTTGTCGATCAGGTCCAGGTAGCGGTTGGCCGTCTCGACCTGCACGGTCACGTTGGGATAACGGCGCGTGTATTCCGGCAGCAGCGGCGCGATGTGCTGCATGGAAAAGGACAGCGATGCGGTGACGCGCAGCGTGCCGGTGGGATTGACGGTGGACGCGTTGACGGCCGACTCGGCGTCGTGCAGCTCCGCCAGGATCGCCTTGCTGCGACGCAGGAACTCCTGGCCCGGTTCGGTGAGGTAGAGCCGCCGCGTATTGCGTTCGACCAGGCGCGCGCCCAGGCGCTCCTCCAGCGCGGACAGGTGCCGGCTGGCGGCGGCGTTCGACAGGCCCAGCTCCTCGGCGGCGCGGCTGAGGCTGCCGGTTTCGGCCACCTGCACGAACAAGGCCATCTCGGTCCAGCGGTCCAAGCGGAAAGTCTCCTGTTTCTTGCGCGCGGCGGAAAACTCATTTGCCGCGACGCCCTTTCCCAAATTATGGCCGGGCCCTAGAGTCCCGGCAGGAGATCCGCATGCGCAACCTCACCCAGGACAACATCACCCAGGCCGTCATCGCGCGTTTTGCCGAGACGCCCGACCCGCGCCTGAAGGAGATCATGACCAGCCTGGTGCAGCACCTGCATGCCTTCGCGCGCGAGGTGAAGCTGACCGAAAAGGAATGGTTCCAGGGCATAGACTTCCTCACGCGGGTGGGTCACATCACCGACGGCCAGCGCCAGGAGTTCATCCTGCTGTCGGACACGCTGGGGCTGTCCATGCTCACGGTGGCGATGAACAACGACAAGCCGGCGGGCTGCACCGAGGCGACCGTGTTCGGTCCGTTCTACGTGGAGGACGCGCCCTTCTTCGACCTGGGCGAGGACGTCGCCAATGGCGCGCCCGGCGTTCCCTGCCTGGTGCGCGGCACCGTGCGCGGCCTCGACGGCGAGCCGGTGGCCGGCGCGGAGATCCACGTCTGGCAGGCCGATGCCGAAGGCAAGTACGACGTGCAGCGGGGGGACCTGGCCGCGCACCAGGCGCGTGGCGTGCTGCACGCCAACGACAAGGGCCAGTACCACTTCCGCTCCATCCTCGCCGAGGCCTATCCGATCCCGGACGACGGCCCGGTGGGCGAGATGCTGCGCGCGACCCGGCGCCATCCCTGGCGCCCGGCCCACCTGCACTTCATGATCACGGCGCCGGGCTACGAGCGGCTCATCACCCACGTGTTCCGCAACGGCGACACCTACCTCGATTCCGACGCGGTCTTCGGCGTGCGCCAGTCGCTGGTGGCCGACTGGGTGAAGCAGCCCGATGGAACCTACCTCGTCGAATACGACTTCGTGCTGCCGCGCGAGCGCGAGGCGGCGCGTTGATCCGCCACATCGTCATGTGGAAGCTGCGCGGCGACACGCGCGACGAGAAGCTTGCCAACATCGAGAAGCTGAAGGCGAGCTTCCACAGCCTGCGCGGACGCATTCCCGGGCTGCTGCACCTGGAAATCGGCGTCGACACGAGCGCCGTGGACTATGCCTGCGACGTGGTGCTGGTGAGCGATTTCGCCTCGCAGGCGGCGCTGGACGCGTATGCCACGCATCCCGAGCACCTGCGCGTGAAGCAGGAGATCGGCGACATGCGCACGCACCGGCACCAGGTCGACTACAAGGTCAACGAATGAAGAGGGCGGAGGCCGGCGCGCGCCGTGGCCGCCACCTGCGATGGAGATCCCCATGGCCAACACACTGATCCGCGGCGCCACGATCGTCACGATGGACAAGCAGGGCGACTTGCCGCAAGGCGACCTGCTGGTCCAGGGCGAGCGCATCGTCGCGATCGCGCCCCACATTGCAGCCGATGACGCGGAAGTCGTCGATGCGAACGGCTGCATCGTCATGCCCGGCCTCGTCAACGCGCACATGCACACCTGGCAGACCGCGCTGCGCGGCGTCGCGGCGAACTGGACGCTGCTGGAGTACTTCCAGAAGATGCACGCCGGGCTCGCCACGGCCTTCCAGCCGGAGGACCTGTTCATCGCCACGCGCATGGGCGCGCTCAACCAGCTGAATTGCGGCACGACGACGCTGGCCGACTGGTGCCACAACAACCCGACGCCCGCGCACAACGACGCCGCGATCGAGGGTCTGCTGTCCACGGGCATCCGCGCGGCCTTCTTCCACGGCACGCCCAAGCCGGATCCCAAGCCCGGCCAGGTGCCGTTCTGGGAGGTGCCGCATCCGCGCGCCGAGGTCGAGCGACTGCTGAAGGCGCACCAGGGCCACGCACTGCTGTCCATCCAGGCCGCGGTGCTGGGTCCGCACTACTCCACCCTGGACGTCGCGATGCAGGACTTCCGCATGGCGCGCGAGCTGGGCCTGATCGCCTCGCTGCACCAGGGCGGCGGCACGGCGCGTACGCCGGATGGCTGGGAGCGGCTGGAGCAGGCAGGCCTGCTCGGTCCGAACATCAACATCGTGCATGGCCACGCGCTGTCGGACGAACAGCTGCAGCGCTTCTGCGAACTGGGAATGAGCTTCTCCGCGGCGGCGGAAAGCGAGATGTCGCAAGGTCATGGCCATCCCATCACCGGCCGCCTGCGGCGCTTCGGGCGCGCGCCTTCGCTGGGCGTGGACCTGGAGAGCGTGCTCTCGGGCGACATGCTCACGCAGGCGCGCGTGGCGCTGGGCATCCAGCGCAGCCTGGACAACGTCGCCTACCGCGAGGAGCACATGACCATCCCGCCGACCTCCACCATCACGACGCGAGAGGCCTTGTCGTGGGTCACGGTGGAAGGCGCGCGGATGCTGCAGCAGCTCGATCGCATCGGCACGCTGGCGCCCGGCAAGCAAGCCGACCTGGTCGTGATCCGCGCCAGCGACCTCAACATGCAGCCGGTGCACGACGCGGTGAGCAGCGTCGTCTTCCAGACCTCGCTGGCCAACATCGACAGCGTGATGGTGGCCGGTCGCTGGAAGAAGCGCGCGGGGCAGCTGCTCGCCGGCGACCTGTCGGCGGACCTCGCGAAGCTGCGCGCATCGGGCGCCAAGATCACGCGGGCGATGGGGCTCGCCCACTGAACGCCGCGTGGACGCTTTCCTCGATCTCCTGCAGTGGCCCGCGATGGTGGCCAGCGTGCTCGCCGCATGGCTCGTCGCGTCCTCGCACGCGCAGCGCCGCAACGTCGGCTTCTGGGTCTTCCTGGTGAGCAACGTGCTGTGGGTGGCCTGGGGCTGGCACACGCATGCCTATGCGCTCATCGCCTTGCAGGTGATGCTCTCGCTCATGAACGTACGGGGCCTGAAGAAGACCGAGCGCCTCGAAAACCAGGGCCGCGACACCGCCTGAACGCGCCGCGGTGGTGCGACCCGACGCGCGGCGCGCTGGTGCGTCCGGACGGTCGCCGCGTGCCCAATTCCGCGCCTGCTCGCCAAGGCCTTGCGGCCCGCGATCCTCGAGTGAGGAACTCCTTCACGGCCGACCACACATTGCCCGCCTCGTCTGTTGTGTTGGTGCGACGACCCTTAGGGCATTTCCTGCCGGTTTAGGTGCTTTTCTTGTCCGGGCCTTACGCCCCAGACTTGCGCCCTCGACATATCTCGTTACATTCATCCCAACCGTTGGGGCCTGCGCCCGTCCTTGAGGACGGGGCGCCGGACAAGAAGAGAAGAGAGAGCTAGAACGAGCCAGGTGCCGATCCGCGCCTCTGGGCAGCTTCGCTGTCCCCGGGTGGACGCGGATGAAGGGCGCAAGGGCGAGGGTCTCGTGCAGGCAGGTTCGACGGCGGTGAAGCCGGACGCATGTCCAGCTTCGTGTGCTTAGCGAACCGAGATGCCTGACATGAACGCCTTGCTGAAACCCTGCCTGCTCGCCGCCGCGCTGCTGCTGGCCCAGCTCGCCTTTGCCCAGACGCCCGCGGTGACCTCCACCCTGGTCGCCAAGCGGGTCGAGACCGTCGCCGGCAAGCAGGTGCTGACCGCCGCCGACTCCGGCAAGCCGGGCGACTACGTCGAATACAGCGGCACCTACCGCAACGCCGGCCCCCGTGCCGCCGACAAGCTGGTCGCCACCTTGCCCGTCCCCGCGGGAACGACCTTCGTCGCCGGCAGCGCCGACCCCGCGCCGCGCGCACAGGCCTCCATCGACGGCGTGCGCTTCGCGCCCATGCCGCTGATGCGCGCCGTCCGCCAGGCCGACGGCACCACGCGCCAGGAGCCCGTGCCCCTGTCCGACTACCGCTTCGTCCGCTGGGAGCTCGGGACGCTCGCGCCCGGAGCCGATGCGGTCGTGAAGCTCCGCGTCCAGATCGATACCACCGCCGCCACGGCGGCCGCACAGAACTGAGAAGCCGGCTGACGCCGCTTCCCGCCTGATTCACCGCGCCAAACGAAAAGAGGGACTCTCATGAACTTCGCGCACAACCGCCCCGGGCCCATGCCCTGGCAAATCCTTGCTCGCGGGCTCGCGAGTCTCTTCGTCGCGCTGGTGCTGATGTGGGCCGGCGCTCCCGCCCATGCGACGCCGCCTCCGGCAGGCACGTCCATCAGCAACCAGGCATCGGCCACGTACTCGGATGGCTCCGGTGTGTCGCGGACGGTCACCTCGAACCTGGTGCAGACCACGGTCACGCAGGTGTACAGCCTGACGCTGGCGTCCAGCGGCGCGCAGAACGCCACGCCGGGCAGCGTCGTGTACTACCCGCACACGCTGACCAACACGGGCAACGGCTCCGACACCTTCAACCTGAGCGCCGCGAACACGGCGGGCGCGTTCTCGCTGACGGGCGTGCAGATCTTCGCGGACAACGGCAGCGGCCAGCCGACGGGATCGGCGATCACGTCCAGCGGCGCCCTGGCCTCGGGAGCGACCTTCAAGTTCATCGTGACGGGCACGGTGCCGGCGGCGGCCACCTCCGGCCAGACCGACACCCTGACGGTGACGGCAACGAGCGCGGGTGATGCCACCAAGACGCAGTCCAACACCGACGTCACGACGGTCACGAGCAACGCCGTGATCACGCTGACCAAGGCGATCAGCGTCTCCACCGGCGCCGCCAACTCCGGCCCGTACACCTACACGCTGACCTATACGAACACCGGCAACAGCGACGCGACCGCGGTGGCGATCAGCGACGTGATCCCGACCGGCATGACCTACGTGGCGAACTCCGCACGCTGGAGCGTGACGGGCGGCACGGCACTGAGCGATTCTGGCGGCTCCACCGGCACCGCGCCCAACACGCTGACGTCCTCGTACACCTCCGGCTCGCGCACCTTCCTGGCGACGCTCGCCAAGGTGACGGCCGGCCAGTCGGGCTTCATCACCTTCGCGGTGACCGTGAACGCGGGCGTCGCCCCGGGCACGATCCCGAACACGGCGGGCCTCTCGTACTTCAACAGCGTCGCGACGGTCACCGGCAGTTCGAACGCGGTGAACTTCACCGTGACGCAGACGGCCGGCGCCACCCTGACGGGCCAGACCGTGCCCGGCCCGGCCGCGCCGGGCAGCACGGTGAGCTTCACGAACGTCGTGACCAACACCGGCAACGGCACCGACACCTTCAACATCACCTTCGTCGCCGGCAACAACTTCCCCGCCGGCACGACGTTCCAGCTGTACAAGAGTGACGGCACCACGCCCCTGGTGGACACCAATGCCGACGGTATCGTCGACACCGGCCCGCTGGCCGCAGGCGCTGCGTACAACGTGATCGTCAAGGCGACCCTGCCGCCGAACGCGAGCGGAACCGGCCCCTTCATCATCACGAAGACGGCGACCTCGGTCCTGGACAACACCGTGCACCCGACGGCGAACGACCAGCTGACCGCCATCACGCCGGCGAGCGTGGACCTGACCAACGACACCGCCGCCGGTCCCGGCGTCGGTGCCGGCCCGGAAGCCAGCGCGCAGAAGACCAACAGCACGAACCCGGCCACGACCACCACCTTCACGCTGGTCACGAAGAACACGGGCGCATCGCCGGACAGCTACGACCTGGCCGCGAGCACCGTGTCCGGCTTCGGCACGCTGTCCCTGCCCGCGGGCTGGACCGTGACCTTCAAGGCCGACGGCGGCGGCGGCAGCTGCGCCACCACCGGTGCGACGATCACCAACACGGGCTCCGTCGGCGCCGGCACCACCGCCGTCGTCTGCGCCGTGGTGACGGTTCCGGCCGGCTATGTCGCCAGCACCGTGGACCTGTACTTCCGCTCGAAGTCGCCGACCTCCAGCGTGAGCGACACGATCCATGACGCGGTGACCGTGAATGCGGTGCGCTCGCTGAGCATCACGCCGAACGGCACGGGCCAGACCTATCCGGGTGGTTCCTACGTCTACACGCACACGCTGACCAACAACGGCAACGTGGCCGAGGGCGGCACGGGCAGCACGCTGACGCCGGTGCAGACCAACAACGGCTCGGGCTGGACGTCCACGCTCTACTACGACAGCAACGGCAACGGCGTGCTGGACGCCGGCGACACGCTGGTCACCGGCACCCTGAACTCCGCGCTGCCCGGCCCGCTGGCCATCGGTGCGTCCGTGACGCTGTTCGAGAAGGTGATCGCACCCAGCGGCGCCGCACCCGGCACCGTGAACGCGACCACGCTGACGATCAACACCACCAACGGGACCTACACCAGCACCGTGCCTGCGGCATCGGTGAGCACCGACAGCACCACGGTGATTGCCGGCAACCTCACGCTGGTGAAGGAACAACAGCTGGATGCGACGTGCAGCGGCACCATCGTCCCCGCGTCCTGGACGCAGGGCAACCTGAGCGCCAAGCCTGGCCAGTGCGTGCTGTACCGCATCACCGTGACCAACGTCGGCGCGGCCGATGCCACCAGCGTGGTCGTGTCGGATGCGACGCCCGCGTACACGACGATCAGCACGCTGGCGGCAACCGCTGCGCCCGGCCAGGTCACCGGCCCCGCGCTCAACGGGACCGGCACCGTGACCGCCTACATCGGCACCGGTGCGACGACCAGCGCGGGCGGCACGCTCGCCGCCGGCCAGTCGGCGATCGTCACCTTCGGCGTGAAGATCGCCCCGTAAGGAAAGAACGGGCGGATGCCTGGGGGAAGCAGCGTGCACCGCTCTTCCCCCGCTTTCGCCAGGCCGTCCATGCGGCCTGGCGAAAGCTTTGTGCCGCCGCGTGTTTCCTGCCTGCACACCGCCATGTCCTGGTGCCTGCCCCGCAAGCTGCTGGCGATCGGCGCCCTGCTGCTCGGAGCGGCGGCCGCGCACGCCGCCCCCGCCGCGGGCGTGGTGATCACCAACACGGCGCAGGCCACCTACCTGGACCTGGGCACCGGCCTGCCGGCGCACCTGAGCTCCAATACCGTCAGCACGCGCGTCACGGCGCTGGAAGCGCTCACGCTCACCGCAAGCCAGTCGGCGCTCCTGGGTGCGGGCACGCCCTTCGTCATCACGCACACGCTGACCAACACCGGCAACACGACGAGCAACTTCAAGCTGGCCGCGAGCATCGCGGGCGGCGGCTTCGCGCCGCTGAACCTGCAGTTCGTGCAGGACGTGAACGGGAACGGCCGCGTGGACTCGGGCGAGCCCGTGATCGGCGCCGCCGGCATCGACCTCGCCCCGGGCGCCAGCGCCAACGTGCTGCTCACGGGCCAGGCGCCCGTCACGGCCACGCCCGGGCAGAGCGCACAGATCAACGTCACGGCAACCAGCACCCTGCAGAACGCGCAGGCCGGCAACACCGACACGCTCACGATCACCAGCGGCGCCGCGGTACAGGTGGTGCTCTCCGAAAGCGGCGCGGCCGCGCCCGCGGCCCTCCTGGACTGGACCCTCGTCGCCGTGAACAACGGCACCGTGCCCGCCGCCGCCTCTTCCATCAACGTGGACGGCGTCGCCGCCACGGGCTTCGTGTTGCGCATGACGATCCCGGCGAACAATGCGTTCGCGTCCGCATCGGCGTCCACCAACGTCACGGCGCACCTGCTGTACCACCTCGCCGGCGCCGCCACCAATACCTATGTGAGCACCGTCCCCGCGGGAAGCACCGTCGACGCCGTGGCCTGGACGCTGGCGGCGCTGCCGGCGGGCGGAAGCCTGCAGGGCCAGTTCCGCACCAAGGTCAACGCGAACGCATCGGGCACGCTGTCCGGCATCGCGTATGCCGACTGGATCGACTCCTCGGCGGCGGTGCAGCTCACGACCAGCAACACCGTGGTGCTCGGCCTGCCGGTGCGCCCGGTGCAGATCGGCTTCTACACCGCCAGCGACTACGCGTCGGCAGCGCTGGAGAATGCGCCCGGCACCCCTCTCTACGTGCAGGCCGATGCCGCGATGTGCAACATCGACGCGTTCGCGGTCGACACCGTGCCGATCCGCGTGACGAGCCAGCTCACCGGCGACGTCGAGACCTTCATCGGCGTCGAGACCGGTCCCAACACGGGACTGTTCCGCGTCACGCCGAACGTGCCCAGCGCCAACGCGGCGACCCACGCCGTCGCCATCGGCGACGGCATCCTGGAAGTGCTGCGCAACGACGTCGTCACCGCGACGATCTCGGCCTGCGGCGGCGGCGCGGGCACGGCCTCCACCACGCTGCTGATCGATCCGAGCGGCGTCGTGTACGACAGCCGCAGCAACCTGCCCATCGCCGGCGCCACCGTGGACCTGATCGACGTCACGGGCGCCGGCAACGGCGGGAGCCCGGGCCAGGCCGCTTCGGTGCTCGCGCTCGATGGCGTCACCTCCGTGCCCGCCACCGTCACCACGAACGGCGACGGCAGCTACAGCTTCCCGCTGGTGCGTCCCAGCACCTACCAGTTGCGCGTCACGCCGCCGCCCGGCTACGTGTTTCCTTCGCTGATCCCGCAGCAGCTGCAGCCCCCGGGCCGCCTGGTCGACGTGAACGGTTCCTTCGGCGGCAAGTTCGACGCCGTGCGCGGCGCGATCCGTTTCGACATCCCGCTGGACACCGGCGGCACCAGCGCGCTGTTCGTGCAGAAGGTCGCCAACAAGGCGACGGCGGAAGTCGGCGACTTCGTCGACTACACGGTGACCGTGCGCAACGTGACGCGCGTGGCCCTGGCGGCCATCCAGGTCAAGGACCTGTTGCCGGCCGGCTTCGCCTACGTGGCGGGCAGCGCGCGCCTGGCCGGCGCGCCGGTAGCGGATCCGAGCGGCGGCGCCGGCCCGCAACTGGTGTTCGCCATCGGCAGCGTCGACGGCGGTGCGCAGGTGGTCCTGAGCTACCGCGTGCGCCTCGGCGTCGGCAGCCAGGGTGGCGACGGCATCAACACCGTGCAGGCGACCACGGGCGCCGTCGCGTCGAACCGCGCCACGGCGCGCGTGCTGGTCACGGGCGGCGTGTTCTCCGACGCGGCCTATGTGATCGGCAAGGTGTTCGCCGACTGCAATCGCGACGGCGTGCAGTCCGGCGGCGAACCCGGCGTCCCCGGCGTGCGTGTCTGGCTGGAAGACGGCACGTACGCCGTGACCGACGAGGAAGGCAAGTACAGCTTCTACGGCCTCACGCCGCGCACGCACGTCGCCAAGCTGGACCTCACGACGCTGCCGGCCGGCGCGACGCTGGTGCCGCTGGATCACCGCAACGCGGGCGATGCCGGCAGCCGCTTCGTGGACCTGAAGAACGGCGAGCTGAGCAAGGCCAACTTCGCCATCGCCGAATGCGGACCGGCCATGCGCGAGCAGATCGCCGCGCGCCGCGAAGCGCTGCGCAATCCCTCGGAGATCTCTCAGGCCGCCGGGGTGCAGCTGTCCGCCACGACGGCGACCACCAGCGACGCGCGCACGCTGCCGGCCACCGGCGGCCTGGGCCTGCCGGGCGCCGGCCAGGGCAGCACAGCGGCCTCGGTGGGCGCGCCCCTCTCGGGCATGCCTTCGCTGGGCGCCGTCGCCGACACCGGCGGCTCCGTCGCCGCGAGCCGGCAAGGCCTGCCGCAGCCGATCTACCGTTCCGCCGATGCGGTGCCGGCCCGCCCGTCGATGCCGGACGCGAAGGCGCCCGCCGACGATGCCTCGCTGGCGACGCCGCTCGAGGAACTGCTGCCGCAGCTCACGCCCGAGACCGCGTTCGTGGGACTCGCCGAGGGCCAGGTCATGACGGGCCTGCAGACGCGCGTGCGCGTGAAAGGTCCGCTGGGCTCGGAGTTCCAGCTGCGCGTGAACGGCCAGCCCGTGTCCGCGAAGCAGGTGGGCAAGAAGAGCAGCCTCCAGCAAACCGGCGTAACCGGCTGGGAATACATCGGCGTGGATCTCCAGCCTGGTCGCAATACGCTGCAGGTGCAGGCGGTCGACGGCTTCGGCAACGTGCGTGGCTCGGCGCAGGTGACCGTGCTCGCGCCCGGGCCGCTGGCCACCATCCGCATCGATGCGCCCGCGCAGCCGGTCGCCGATGCCGCGACGCCGGTCACGGTCACGATCGCGCTGCGCGACGCGGAAGGCCTGCCGGTCGCCGCGCGCACCCAGCTCACGCTGCAGGCGAGCGCGGGGCAGTGGCAGGCGACCGACACCGACCCGCACCAGCCCGGCATCCAGGTGATGGTGGAAGGCGGTGCCGGCCGCTTCGCGCTGATGCCGCCCGCGCAGCCGGGCCGCGCCGAGCTCACCGTCGTGTCCGGCACGCTGAAGTCCACGGCGACCGTGGAGTTCGTCCCGAACCTGCGTCCCCTGATCGCGGCGGGCATCGTCGAAGGCACGATCAACCTGCGCAACCTCAACCCCTCGGCGCTGCAGCCGGCGCAGAGCGGCGACGTGTTCGAGCGCGAGATCCGAAGCGTCTCGCGCAGCTTCGACAACGGCAAGGCCGATGCCGCGGCGCACGCGGCCCTGTTCCTGCAAGGCAAGGTGCTGGGCTCCAGCCTGCTGACGCTGGCCTACGACTCCGACAAGGACACCGACACGCGCCTGTTCCGCGACATCCAGCCAAACCAGTTCTATCCGGTGTACGGCGACTCCTCGGCGCGGGGCTTCGATGGCCAATCCACCAGCAAGTTGTACGTGCTGCTGCAGAACGGCAGCAACTACGCACTGTTCGGCGACTTCCAGACGCAGAGCGACAACCCGGCGCGCCATCTCACCCAGTACGCCCGCGCGCTCAATGGCGCCAAGGGCCGCTGGAGCAACGGCACCGTGGGCGTCGAGGCCTTCGCCAGCCGTACTTCCGCGACGCAGGTCGTGCAGGAGATCCGCGCCAACGGCACCTCCGGCCCCTTCCAGCTGGACGTGCGCGGCATCGCCAACAGCGAGCAGGTGCACGTCATCACGCGCAGCCGCGACCAGCCCGCCGTGATCCTGAAGGACACCGCGCTCGCGGCCTTCACCGACTACGCACTGGAGCCTTACACCGGCCGCCTGCTGCTCAAGGCCGCGGTGCCCAGCGTCGACTCCGACCTGAACCCGGTCTTCATCCGCGTGAGCTACGACGTCTCCACCGACGGCCCGGAGCACGACGTCGCGGGCGTCGAGGCGAACGTGCAGGTCCTGCCCGGCACCACGATCGGCGTCGTCGGCGTGCGCGACGAGGACCCCGCGAACCGGCAGAAGCTGGAAGGCTTCACGCTCACCAGCCGTCTCGGCGAGAAGACGGCGCTCACGGCGGAAGCGGCGCGCAGCGACACGGACCTGCAAGGCCAGGGCAAGGGCGCGCGCGTGGAGTTCAAGCACGAGGGCACCCAGCTGCAGGCGCGCGTGTGGGGCGTGCACACCGACGCCGGCTTCTACAACACGGGCAGCCCGCAGTCCGCCGGCCAGTCGGAGTACGGCGCCAACGTCGGCTACAACATCGACCCGAGCAACCGCCTCGTTGGCGAGGCGCTGAAGACCTCCAACAGCACCACGGGTGCGGAGCAGACCGGCGCCGAGCTTCGGCTGGAGCACAGCCTGCCTGGCAACGCCAAGCTGGAAGTCGGCGTGCGCTACAGCAGCACCAACGCGCAGGCCGCACTGACCACGATCGCCTCGCCGGGCACGTCCACCACCACCAGCGCGATCGAGACGACGGCGGCGTCGCGCACCGCCTCCACCGACCAGGTCGACACCACCAGCGCGCGCGCCAAGCTGACCGTGCCGGTGCCGGGCGTCCCGCAGGCCGACGTCTACGGCCTCGCGGAGCAGGCGGTGGACGGCAGCGGCGGCCGCGAGATCGGCGTCGGCGGCAACTACGCGATCAATGCCGGCACCAAGCTGTACCTGCGCCACGACTTCATCAACAGCCTGAACGGCGCCTACACGCTGACGCCCGAGGTCTCGCGCTACACCACGGTGGCCGGCGTCACCACGGCGCTGCCGGACGACACGCAGGTCTTCAACGAGTACCGCGTCGGCGACGCCATCGACGGCCGCACCGCCGAAGCCGCCCTGGGCCTGCGCAAGACCGTGCGGCTGCCCAATGGCATGAACGTCACCGGTGCCCTGCAGCGCATCAAGCCGGTGAGCGGACCGTCCACCGACGATTCCACCGCGATCGCGCTGGGCGCCGAGTACACGCAGGCGAAGGACTGGAAGGCGTCCAGCCAGCTGCAATGGCAGACCTCCACGAGCTCGCGCAGCTGGCTCGCGAGCGGCGTGCTGGTGAACAAGCTCGATCGCGACTGGACCCTGCTGAACCGCGTCCTGTACAACGACCAGGTGGCCCTGGGCAGCGGCGCCAGCGACCATCTGCTGGTCACCGCGCAGAGCGGGGTCGCCTGGCGTCCCGTGGACAACGACATGTACAACGGCCTGGCGCGCATCGAGTACAAGCGCGACCACGACACGGCCGTCGTGCAGGGCACCGACGAGAGCTCCTGGATCCTGTCCACCAACCTGAGCGTGCAGCCGCGGCGCGACTGGCTCGTGGACGCCCGCTACGCAGCCAAGTGGGCCGCGGACCGGGCCGACGGCCTCAAGAGCGACTCCTTCACCCAGTTGTTCGGCGCGCGCACGACCTGGGACATAGGCCAGAACTGGGACGTGGGCCTGCAGGCGTATGCGATGTGGGGCAACGGCGCCACGGAAGGCGCTGTGGGCCTGGAAGTCGGCTACATGGCATGGAAGAATCTATGGGTCTCGGTGGGATACAACTTCAAGGGCTTCTCGGCCCGCGACCTCGCCGGTGACGCCCATACCCTGAAGGGCGCCTACCTGCGCATGCGCTACAAGTTCGACGAGACCCTGCTCGATGCAGGCAACGATGCCGCGGGACGCGCATCGGTTCCCGCCACCGCCACCCAATGAAGCGCCTCGTCGCCATCGTCTGCCGACTGCTGCTCGCCTGCGCCCTGGGCCTGCTGGTGAACGCCGCCTTCCCGGGCGGCGCGCAGGCCGCGTCGTGCGCGCCGGCCACGGGTCAGGGCACGGCGCCGGCGGACTTCCGCACCTACTGCTGGCTGGACTTCAGCACGTACAACAACACGACGGCCACCAGCGGCGCCGGCCAGAACTTCACCTTCAACCTGCCGGACGGCACCACCGTGACGTTCAACCTCAAGGTGAGCGGCGGCGCGCTTGTTTCCGTTGCGGTGCCTTCGTGGACCGGCTCGGCTTTCGGCAACAGCGCCTTCATGAACATCCCGGGCAAGCCGATCCTGTACCAGGGCGCCAGCGGCAACACGAACACGGTGACGCTCAGCAGCATCGTCGTCACGCCGCCCAGCGGAGGCACCTCGCAGTACTCGATCATCGTGGGCGACGGCGAGTCCACCAACGGCGGCGAGACCATGTCGTTCGCCACGACGGGCAACGCCTGGACCCGCATCGCGACGATCCCCAACGGCAGCAGCAACCTCTATCCCACGGTCAGCGGCGAGGGGACGACCACGGTGTCGGAAGCCGGCGTGGACGGAACGGTGGGCAGCTTCGTGTGGCGCTCGGACGGCAACCCCGCCAAGATCACGTCCACCTTCAAGGGCAGCGGCCTGCAGGGCATCATCATCGGCATGCGCTACGCGTCGGTGTCGGTGGTCTCGCAGATCAGCACGACGCGCTACAACGCGGCCGACCAGTTCACCTATTCCCTCAAGACCAGCACCGGCACCGTGCTGGCGACGGCCACCACCAGCGGCACCGCGACCTCGGGCTTCGCGGTCGCCTCGGTTCCCACGGTGGCGGCGAGCTATCCCTTCGTGGTGTCGCAGGCCCTGGCCGCGGGCAGCGTCGGCACGTCGGCCAACTACACCACGACGCTGACCTGCACGAACAGCAATCCGTCCGGCACCGCGATGCCCAGCAACGTGGCGACGAGCAGCTACACCTTCCCGAGCCTCGCCTACGGCGACGCGGTGCTGTGCACGTTCACGAACACGCCCATCTTCAACAGCATCGTCGGCACGGTCTTCAACGACGCCAACCACAACGGCGGGCAGGACGGTGCCGAAGCCGGCCCCGGCGTCACCGGCATCTACGTGAAGCTGGCGCCCGTCTCGGGCGGCGCCTGCACGGGCCCGGCGACGCAGGCGGTGCAGGTGGACCCCGCCACGGGCGCCTACACCCTGCCCAACCTGCCCCAGGGCAACTACTGCGTCATCCTGGACAACAACAACACGCTCTCGGACATCACGCCGACGGTTCCAGCCGGCTGGGTCGCGACACTGAATCCCGGCGGCGTCCTGCAGGTGAGCGTGCCCGCCGGATCGCCTGTGCCCCCGCCCCAGAACTTCGGCCTGTTCAATGGCTCGACGCTGGCGGGCGCCGTGTTCGCGGACACGGGCGTAGGCTCCGGCACGCCCAACAACGGCATCAAGGACGGCACGGAGGCGGGCGTGGGCAACGTGACCGTGAAGGCCGCGTCGGGCGCGACCACCGTCGCCAGCGCGGTCACGGCGGGGGACGGAAGCTTCACGCTGTGGGTCCCGGCGAGCGTGAGCGGTACCGTCACGGTCACGCCGACGCTGCCCTCCGGCTACCTCGCCACCGGCGGCAATGCCGGCACGACCGGGGGGACCTACACGCGACCGGCCATGAGCTTCACGTTCGCGGCCGGCCAGAGCTACACCGGCGTCGGCTTCGGCCTGGCGCCGCCCAACACCTTCGCGCCCAATGGCGCGCAGACCGCGCAGCCCGGCACCGCGGTGTTCTACGCGCACACCTTCACCGCGGGCAGCGGCGGGCAGGTCACCTTCAGCACGGCCAGCGTCGCCACGCCCAACGTTTCCGGGTGGACCACCGTGCTGTACCGCGACACCAACTGCAGCGCGAGCCTCGACACGGCGGAGCCGCTGGTAAGCGCGCCCATCGTCGTCACAGCCGGCCAGCAGGTCTGCCTGATCCTCAAGCAGTTCGTGCCGTCGGGCGTCGCCTACGGCGCGCTGAACACGGCCACCATCACCGCCAGTTTCAGCTACACGAACGCGAGCCCCGTGCTGTCGTCCACGCTGACGGCCACCGACGTCACCACCGGCGGCGAGCCCTCGGCGCTGTCGCTGCAGAAGCTGGTGAGCAATGTGACGCGCGGCGGCGGCACCTCCACCTCCGTCATCGCGAGCCCGGGCGAAACCCTGCAATACACGCTGACCGCGCAGAACAACGGGCCGAGCGGGCTCACCACGCTCGTGATCAACGATGCCACGCCGGCCTTCACCACCTTCGTCTCTGCCGCGTGCCCGGGAACGCTGCCCGCCGGCATCACGGCCTGCAGCGTGACGACCAAGCCGGCGGTGGGCGCCGCCGGCGGCATCCAGTGGACCTTCACCGGCTCGCTCGCGGCGAGCGCGCAGCTGGCAGTGACCTACCAGGTTAAGCTGAACCCGTGATGCGGCAGGGCCGCGCGGCCGCTCAGGCGGCCCGCAGCGTATGCACCGTCACCTCGGGCGGGCAGAAAAAGCGCGCGTCCACCTTGGAGCAGCCGCAACCCACCGAGGTGTAGCCCGCCATCCCATCGTAGAGCCAGCTCCCGCGCGCGAGCCGGCGCGGCGCGCGCGTCTCGGTCACCAGGGGAACGCCGCCGGGCAGGCAGATCTGGCCGCCATGCGTGTGGCCGCTCAGCATGCCCGCGAAGCCGTGCGCCTGCGCCTCGCGAAAAGGCTGCGGCGTGTGCGACAGCAGCAGCGCGCAGGCATCGACCGGAACGCCCGCCACGGCGCGCGCGAGGTCGTGCGTGCGGAAGTAGTGCGCGTCGTCGATGCCGGCGATGTGCAGGCGCGCTTCGCCGCGTTGCAGCGCGAGGTTCTCGTTCATCAGCACGCGTACGCCCAGCGCCTCCAGTCCCGCCCACATCGCGATGCCGTCGTGGTTGCCCAGCACCGCGTAGGCGGGTGCGGGCAGCACCGGCAGCAGGCGCGCGAACGCCTCGATCGCAGGCTCCGAAGGGCCGCGCGAGGCGAAGCGGAAGTCGCCGGTGAGCACGCAGGCGTCGCAGGCGATGCCGCGCACGCGTTCGACCAGGGCTTGCAGGTAACGCTCACCCCCGTCGATGTGCAGGTCGCTCAGGTGCAGCAGCCTGAAGCCTTCGAAGGCCGCGGGCAGGCGCGCGAGGTGCAGGGTGTGATGTCGCAGTTCAATGGAACGCGCGTTGCGCCGGCCGCGATCGCGCAGGCCGCAAAGCGTGAGGACCCAGTGGATGGCACGGCCGGACGGGCGCAGGTGCCGGGGCGCGAGCTCCTCGCCCACGGGATCACCGGTGGGCGCAACAGCACCGCGCTCGCGCGCGAGGCGCTGCTGCAGTGCCTGTTCTCCCATGCGGACGGCCAGGGCGGCGAGCTCGGGTTCGCGCAGGAGCATGGCGCGGATTCTAGGCGGCGCCTCCCTGCACGCTTCAGGACTGCGAAACCGGAGGCTCCTGCATCGGCTCCGTCGGACAGAAGTCCGGCTCCGCGTCGTTCGCCGATGGCGCGTGTTCGTCATCGGCGCTCGCTGCCTGCACGCCGCGCGGCGGCGCCTGCCACAGCGCGCCGGCCGGAAGGGCAGGGCAGCGGCTGTCGTCGATCAGGTCGAACTTCCACGTCGCGCCGCCGAACCAGTCGATCGACTGCGGATCCAGGCGCAGCACCCTGGCGCGGATCGCCTTTTGCAGCGCCACGCAGTAGTGCAGCAGGCGCGGCTCCCACTCGCGCAGCACCAGCCGCAGCTGCAGGCCCCGCTCGCCATGGCGCGTGACCACCGATTGCGTTTCGGTCGTGATCCAGTAGGAAGGAATGCCGTGCCGGCGCAGCGTCTCCCGCACGGCGATGGCGAGCACCTCCCGGCGCGCATCGAAGGCGAGGGTGCTCGGGGCGAAGGACGTGGGCGCCGCGCCGGTGGGCCGGCGAGCCGAAAAGAGCTTCAACACGGGTGGGCTGCTCCGGCAGGGAGGCTGTCGCCAGGTGAGCGCGGCGGGTGCCCCAGGTGGTGGCAGGACATGGTGACCAAGGGCTCGTGAAGCGGGAATTTTCCGCGCACGCGCTCGCGTCGCACAGTCGGAATGGACACTAAGCCCCTAGGGCGGCGACCTAATCTTTTTTGCCTCGGGTGTTCACGCGACTGTGCCTGCCGCCCTGCGGATGATCTCCGCGAAGTGCTTGAGCACCGGCGAGCGCGTCGCGCCCTTGGGCCACAGCAGGCCCGGCGTGCGGATCGGCGTCGGGTCTTCCAGCGGAATCACGCGCAGCTCCGGCGAGGGCGACACCGCGGTCTCGGTGATGATGCCCGCGAGGTCGGTCTGCCGGATCAGCGCGATCATGGGCGCGACCGAATTCATCTGAGCCACCACCAGCGGCTTGGCGCCGGCCTGGTGGAAGCAGTCGTCCAGCAGCTTGCGCGTGAGGAACTGCGGGTGCAGCAGGGCCATGCGCACGTCGTGCAGTTCGACCATGCGCACGCGCCGCCGCTTCGCCAGCGGATGGTGGATGCCGACGACCAGGCGCAGTTCCTCGTTGTAGAGAGGCTCGAACCAGAGGTCGCTGTTGTCGCCGGGCGGATACGAGACCGCGATGTCCAGGTGCCCCGAGCGCAGGCGCTTGAGGATCTGCCCCGCCGCCAGTTCCTCGACGCTCACCGCGATGCCGGGGTAGTGATTGAGCAGCGTCGCCACGCACTGGGGGACCATGCGCGTGTTGAAGCTGGACGTCGTGCCCAGGCTGATGCGGCCCGTGATCGCCGCGGCCGGCGTGCGCAGCGCCTGCAGGCCCAGGTCGATCTGCTCCAGCGCCGGCATCATGTGGCTGCGCAGGATCTCGCCGGCCTCGGTCATGCGCACGTGCCTGCCGCTGCGGTCGAACAGCACCGCCCCCAGCTCCTCTTCCAGCTGCTTGATCTGGTGCGACAGCGTCGACTGCGTGACGTGCAGGCGTTCGGCCGCCCGCGTGAAGTTGCGGGTTTCGGCGACGGCGTCGAAGTAGCGCAGGTGGCGCAGTTCCATCAGGGTCCGCCCGGATTGCGATCGATGGCATCGATCATAACCGTCGAAATTCATCACTTTTCAAGCCGGCCGGACGGCTCCTAGACTCCGCCGGTCATCAAGGAGCAGGCATGGCGCAACTCGAAGTCAGCGATTTCGCGCAGGCAGTGATCGCCCGCATGGGCGAGTGCAAGGATGCGCGGTTCAAGCAGGTCATGAGCGCGCTCGTGAAGCACGCACACGCCTTCATGCGCGAGGTGGACCTCACGCCCGAGGAGTGGATGGCGGGGATCCAGTTCCTCACCGAGACCGGCAGGAAGTGCGACGAGAAGCGCCAGGAGTTCATCCTGCTGTCGGACACGCTGGGCCTGTCGATGCTGGTCGTCGCGCTCGAGCAGGCGCGCGGCGCCAAGGCGCTGGCGGACCAGCCGGGCGAGAAGCCCACCGAGGCGACGGTGCAGGGTCCCTTCTTCTGGCCGGGCGCGCCGGAGAAGCAGCTCGGCGACGACATAGGCGCAGGCCTGGGCGAGCCCACGCTGTACCACGGGCGCGTGACCGACACCTTCGGCAAGCCGGTGGCCAACTGCCTGCTGGACGTCTGGTCCGGCGACGAGGGCGGCCTGTACGACATGCAGAAGGGCGACGAGATGAGCCTGCGCGCGCAGTTCCGCACCGACAAGGACGGCAACTACCGCTTCTGGTCCATCAAGCCGACCTACTACCCGGTGCCCGGCGACGGCCCTGTGGGCCGCATGCTGGACAAGATGGGCCGCCACCTGAATCGCCCCGGCCACATGCACATGATGCTGCAGTCACCCGGCCACCAGAAGCTGGTGACGCACCTCTTCGTCAAGGACAGCCCCTACCTCGATTCGGATGCGGTCTTCGGCGTGCGCAACAGCCTGGTCGTGGACTTTCCCAAGCACGCGCCGGGCAAGGCGCCCGACGGGCGCAGCATGGACAAGCCCTTCTACACGGCGAAGTACGACTTCCGCCTGGTGCCCGCCGCGGCCTGAGCCCGGCTGCAGCACGCATCGCAGGCGCCGGCGGGGTGAACCCCGCCCCGCCGTCCGCACCCAACGCAAAGGGAGACCGCTGTGAAAATCGGCAAGGCCACCGTGCCGCGCTCCGGCATCTGCACCTCCGACGAGGACACCATCGTCGTGCGCGGCAACGACCTCGCGCGCGACCTGATCGGGCAGGTCAACTTCGGCGACTACTTCTTCCTGCTGCTGACCGGCAAACGTCCTGACGCGGCAGCCAGCGCCGTGCTCAATGCGACGCTGGTGGCGATCGCCGAGCACGGGCTCGTACCGAGCGTGCAGGCGGCGCGCATGACGCTGGCGGCCGCGCCCGACGCGATGCAGGGCGCCGTCGCGGCCGGCATCCTCGGCTCGGGCTCGGTGATCCTGGGCGCCTCGGAAACGGCGGGCCGCCTGTACGTGGAGATCGACGAGGAGGCGCAGCGGCGCGGAGGCGACCTCACTGGCGCGGCACGCGCGATCGTCGCCGCGCGCCGCGAACGCAAGCAGCCCATCGCCGGCTACGGCCACCCCGAACACAAGCGGCGCGACCCGCGCGTCGATGCGCTGTTCGCCGTGTCGCACCAGGCCGCCGGCGGCCAGCGCTTCGTCGAGATCGCGAAGGTGGTGGAGAAGGTCATCCCCGAGGTGGTCGGCAAGGACCTGAAGCTCAATGTCTCGGGCGCGATCCCCGCGGTCCTGCTGGGCGTCGGCTTCCCGGTCGCGGCGCTCAAGGGCGTGCCCATGCTGGCGCGCACGGCGAGCCTGATCGCGCACCTCAACGAGGAACTGAGCGACCCGATCGGCTTCGCGCTGTCCTACCAGGCCACGCGCGAGTTCGAGTACACGGGCGGCCAGCCGCAGGAGCGCCCGTGATCAAGGTCCTGGACGGCGTGCGCGTGCTGGAGCACGGCACCTTCATCACCGGCCCGGCGGCCTCCATGCTGCTCGCGGACCTGGGCGCCGACGTGGTGAAGGTGGAGTTGCCCGGAACGGGCGATCCCTTCCGCGCGTTCAAGGGCGGGCTCTACTCGCCGCACTACCAGACGGTCAACCGCAACAAGCGCAGCGTCACGCTCAACACCAAGCAGCCGGCGGACCTGGAGAAGTTCGATGCGCTGGTGAAGGACGCGGACGTCTACATCCAGAACTTCCGTCCCGGCTTCGCCGAGCAGATCGGCGCCGGTTTCGATCGACTGCGCACGCTGAACCCGCGCCTGATCTACTGCGCCATCAGCGGCTTCGGCTCCACGGGCCCCGCTGCGCAGCGGCCCGCCTACGACAGCGTGGCGCAGGCGGCGGCCGGCTTCCTGGGCCTGCTGGTGAATCCGGGCAACCCGCGCGTCACGGGCCCCGCCATCGCCGACCTCGTCACCGGCTTCTACGCCGCCTACGGCATCCTCGGCGCGCTCTACGACCGCGAGAAGCGCGGCACGGCGCGCAAGGTGGACCTGTCGATGTTCGAGGCGATGACGCACTTCAACCTCGACGCGTTCCAGCATCTCTTCTCGGCCAACGAGGTGATGGGTCCCTTCAGCCGGCCCAGCGTCTCGCAGTCGTACGTGCTGGAGTGCGGGGACGGCAAGTGGCTTGCGCTGCACATGTCCTCGCCCGAGAAGTTCTGGCAGGGGCTGGCCGACGCGATGGAGCGGCCCGACATCTTCCAGGACCCGCGCTTCGCCAGCCGCCAGGGCCGCATCGAGCACCAGGAGGACCTGATCCAGGTGCTGCGTCCCATCTTCCGCCAGCACGACCGCGCCGAGTGGTGCCGCCGGCTCGAGGCCAACGACGTGCCGCATTCACCCATGTACACGACGGCGGAAGTTCCTGACGATCCCCAGGCGAAGCACCTGCAGCTGTTCGTGGAGACCGAGCACCCGGTGGTGGGCACTTTCCGCACCGTGCGCTCGCCGGTGTCCTTCGACGGCCAGCGGCCGCTGGAAGTGACCGCGCCGCCCGTGCTGGGCGAACACAACGAGGAACTGGCGCACGGCTGGAAACCGCGCGCCGCCACCGCCAGGGAGACCCGCAAGTGAGCCTGCGACGTTCCGTCCTCGCTTCGCTCGCCGCGTTGTGGCTGGTTGCGTCGGTCGCCGTGCGCGCCGACGACTTCCCGTCGCACCCGGTGCGCATGATCGTTCCCTTCGGCCCCGGCACCAGCACCGACATCGTCGCGCGCATCTTCGCCGACGCGATGGGCAAGTCGCTGGGGCAGGTGATCGTCGTGGAGAACAAGGCGGGGGCGGGCGGCAACATCGGCTCCGAAGTGGTGGCCAAGGCACCGGCTGACGGCTACACGATCCTCATGGGCACGGTGGGCACGCACGCGATCAACCCCGGCCTGTACCGCAAGATGCCCTACGACGCGCTGAAGGACTTCGCGCCCATCGGTTTCGCGGGCTACACGCCCACGCTGCTGGTCGTCGCGGCGAACTCCCCCTTCAACAGCCTCAAGGACTTGCAGGCCGCGGCCGCCAGGGGCAGCGGCATCAGCTTCGCGTCCGCGGGCAACGGCACCTCGGGCCACCTCGCCGGCGAGCTGCTGAAGGCACGCCTGGGCGGGACCATGGTGCACGTGCCGTACAAGGAAGGCGGCATGGCGATGTCCGACGTGATCGCGGGCCAGGCGCAATTCATGTTCTACCACCCGGCCGCCGTGATGCCGCAGGTGAAGGCGGGCAAGCTGCGCGCGCTCGGCGTATCGAGCGTGAAGCGCACGGCGGCCGCGCCCGACGTGCCCACGATCACCGAACAGGGCTACGGCGACTTCGACCTGGTCGCATGGTTCATGCTCTATGCCCCGGCCGGCACGCCCGCGCCCGTGCTCGCGAAATGGCGCGAGGCCGTGAACCAGGCCGTGGCGAATCCCGAGGTGAAGGCGAAGCTGGTCGCGCAGGGGCTGGAAGTCCCCGCGCTGAAACCGGACGAGATGCTCGCCTTCGGCCGCACCGAGCTCGTGAAGTGGTCCGAGCTGGTGCAGCGCTCGGGCGCGCACGTCGATTGAGTTGATGCAGTCCCACCCATAACCAGGAGACAAGCCATGACCTTTTCACGTCGCCGCATCCTCGCTGCCGCCGGTGCTTCGCTGGCCCTTCCCGTGCTGGCGCAGGCGCCGGCCGGCCAGCCGATCCGCATCGGCAGCACGCTGGCCCTGACCGGGCCCTTGTCGGCCACGGCCCTCACGCACAAGCTGGTGGGCGAGATCTACGTGGAGCAGTTGAACAGGCGCGGCGGCCTGCTGGGCCGGCCCGTGCAGTGGATCGTGAAGGACGACCAGTCCAAGCCGGACCTCGCGCGCACGCTCTACGAACAGCTGGTGACGAGCGACAACGTCGACCTGCTGATGGGTCCGTACGCGACCGGGGCCATCCTTTCCGCGATGGGCGTCGCGCAACGCTACAACAAGGTGCTGGTGCACCACACCTTCGGCATTCCCTCGCTCGCCAAGTACGACATGCAGTTCCCGGCCTGGGCGCTGGGGCCGACGCCCGAGAAGACCGTGCCGAACACCCTGTTCGACATGCTCGCCCAATCGCGCAATCCGCCCAAGACCATCGCCATCGTCACGAGCAAGTTCCCCTCGGTGCACTTCATGTCCGTGGGCGGCCGCGAGGTGGCGAAGCAGCGCGGGCTGAAGGAGGTGCTGTACCTCGAGTGGGAGTTCGGCAACCGCGACTTCGGCCCGATCGCCGCGCGCGTGAAGGACGCCAGGCCCGACCTCGTGTGGATCGGCGACATCGGCCTGGAAGGCAACCAGCTGCTCGATGCGATGCAGAAGATCGACTACACGCCGCCGCTGCACTTCCACGTCTATCCCGCGCCCGGTCCCATGACCAAGGCGGCCGACGGCGACAAGGCGCTCGCGCTCACCATCTTCGAGGAGCACCCGCCCTTCACCAACTCCGGTGTCGCCGCGGAGTTCGTGAAGACCTTCAACGAGCGCGCCGCGGCGGCCAACCTGCCCGACACGCACGTGGAGGTGCAGGCCGCCGCCTCGTACACGGCCTGGCAGATCCTGGAGGCCGGGGTGCGCGCCACCAACAGCCTGGACGACAGGAAGATCGCCGACTGGCTGCGCAAGAACAAGGTCGATACCATCGAGGGCCGCCTGCGCTTCGACGGGCCCGGCAACTACGGCGACGACCTGATGAAGATCAAGCAGGTCCAGGGCGGCACCTGGAAGGTCGTGTGGCCCACGTCCTTCGCGGCGCCGGGTGCCAGCCTGCAGACGCGCTGACGCGGCCCGATGACCCTGCCCAGCCTGCACCTGCTGCTGCAGTCCATCCTGTCCGGCATCTTCATCGGTGCGCTGTACGGGTTGATCGGCCTGGGGCTGGGCCTCACCTGGGGCCTGCTGCGGCAGATCAACCTGTCGCACTTCGGCCTGGTGTTCCTGGCCGGCTACCTGAGCTACCAGATGGCCGCCACCTGGAAGCTCGACCCGATGCTCGCGCTCGTGATCGTGCCGCCGGTCTTCTTCTTCGTCGGCGTGGGCGTGCAGTGGGTGCTCTCGCGCTTCGCGATCACCCCCTTCAATTCGCTGCTGGTGACCTTCGGCATCACGGTGGTCATCGAGAGCGCGATCCAGGGCATCTGGACGGCGGACTACCGGCGGCTGGAGTCGCACTACAGCGACCTGAAGTTCACGGTGGGGCCGCTGTACGTGCCCATCCCGGAGCTGCTGACCTTCCTGCTCTCGGTGTCGATCGCCTTCGCGATCTGGGCGGCGATGCGCTACACGGACCTGGGCAAGGCGATGCGGGCGATGGCGGAAGACGGCCCCATCGCCTCGGCCTTCGGCATCAACGCGCAGCGCATGGCGCTCGTGCTTGCGGGCGGCTGCGCAGCGCTCGCGGGCGTGGCCGGTGTGTGCCTCGCGCTCACCTTCACGCTGACGCCTTCGCAAATCTTCGCGTGGGTGGGCGTGGTGTTCGCAACCGTGATGCTGGGGGGCCTGGGCAGCCCGCTGGGACCGCTCGCCGCCGGCATCGTGATCGGCGTCAGCGAGGCCATCACCATGGCCGTCGCCTCGCCTTCGTGGGCCCCCATCGTGTCCTTCTCGCTGCTGATCCTGATGTTGCTGTTCCGGCCGGGAAAGGCCTGAGCCCATGAACCGAAGCGTGTTCTCCATCCTCGCGGCAGGACTGCTGCTGGCGGTCGTGCCCTGGCTGCACGTGCCCGCGTTCTACGAGTCCATCCTGTACCTGGTGTGCCACTGGATCGTGCTGGCGGTCTCGTGGAACATCCTCTCGGGCTACTCGGGTTACTTCTCCTTCGGCCACGGCGCCTTCTACGGCGTGGGCATGTACACGACAGCGGTGCTCGCGGGCAAGCTGGACTGGCCGTTCCTTGCCACGCTGCCCTTCGCGGCGCTCGTGCCCGCGCTGCTGGGACTGGGCATAGGCTTCGTGGTGTTCCGGGTGAAGGCGGTGCGCGGCGAGCTGTTCGCGCTGCTCACGCTGGCCGTCACCTTCGTCGTCGCGACCATCATCCTCAACACGCCCATCGACGGCGGGCCCGGCATCTACCTGAACTCCGTGCAGGTGCCCAGGCTCGCGCCTTCGCCCTCGTCCTCGCTGTTCCTGATGATGCTCGCGGTGGCCGTGGCAAGCCTGCTGGCCGCCTGGCGCGTGCAGGTCTCCCGGCTCGGGACCGGCCTCTTCGCCATCCACGACGACGAGGACGTCGCCGAGGTGATGGGCGTGCCGACCTTCCGCTACAAGCTCGCGGCCTTCGCGTTGTCCTGCGCGCTTGCGGGACTCGCGGGCGGCATCCAGGCGCTGTTCGTCTCCTACGTGACGTCGGGCGAGACCTTCAACATCACCGTGCCGCTGACGGTGGTGCTCATGAGCGTGCTCGGTGGCACGCGCCACTGGCTCGGTCCCGCGATCGGCGCGACCGCGATCACGGGCCTGCTGTATTTCTTCACCGCGGGCGACCACGCGGTCGCGGGGCGCGCCGCCGTCGGCGTGATCCTCGTGCTGGTGATCCTGTTCCTGCCCGAGGGCATCCTGGGCCAGTTCCTCAAGCGCCGCTCGGCCCGGGTGCGCGCCGCGGCGGCAGCGGCGCCGCGCGAGCCCGTGCCGCATGTCGCGCCCATCGCCGCCGTGCGGCCGCATCCCACCGCCGCGCCGCTGCTCGAGGTGCGCGGACTCTCGAAGGCCTTCCACGGCGTGCAGGCGCTCGATGGCGTCGACATCCAGGTGCGGCAAGGCGAGATCCTCGGCCTGCTCGGGCCGAACGGCTCGGGCAAGTCCACCTTCATCAACGTGGTGAGCGGGCATTACCCGCTGACGGCGGGCCGCATCGTCTTCGACGGCCAGGACCTCACGGGCGTGCCGGCGCACCGCATGGCACACGCAGGCATCGCACGCACCTACCAGATCCCACGGCCCTTCGCGCACATGACGGTGTTGCAGAACGTGTCGCTCGTCGCGATGTTCGGCTGCGCGAAACTGGACGAGAAGGAAGCGCAGCGCGAAGCCTGGAAGTGGCTGGAGTTCACCGGCCTGCAGGCGCGCGCGCAGGCGCTGCCCGAGGACCTGAACCTGCACCAGCGCAAGTTCCTGGAGCTCGCGCGTGCGCTCGCCGCGCGGCCGCGGCTGGTGCTGCTGGACGAAGTGCTATCCGGCCTCACGCCCGGCGAGATCAACGAAGCGATCGAACTGATCCGCCGCATCCGCGACCAGGGCTCCACCATCGTGTTCGTCGAACATGTGATGCGCGCCGTGATGGCGCTCACCGACCGCATCGTGGTGCTGAACCACGGCAAGCTGATCGCGCAAGGCCAGGCGAGCGAGGTGATGCGCGATGCGCAGGTCGTGAGCGCCTACCTGGGGAAGGCGGCCCATGCTTGAAGTCGCGCAACTGCAGGCAGCCTACGGCGCGGCGCCCGCGCTGTGGGACGTGTCGCTGGAGGTGGGCGACGGGGAGCTGGTGTGCGTCGTGGGGCCGAACGGCGCCGGCAAGAGCACGCTGATCAACGTCATCGCCGGACTGCATCGCGCGAGCGGCGGGCAATTGCGCCTGGCGGGCGAGGACATCACGCGCCTGCCCGGCCACCGTTTCTGCGCCGCGGGCATCGCGATCGTGCCGGAGGGCCGCCGCCTCTTCACCGCGATGAGCGTGCGCGACAACCTGGAGCTGGGCAGCTACCTGCCGCACGCGCGCCGGTGTCGCGCCGCGTCGCTGGACCTGGTGCTGAAGCTCTTTCCCGCCCTGAAGCAGAAGCTCGCTGCGCCGGCCGGCGCCCTTTCGGGCGGCCAGCAGCAGATGGTGGCGATCGGCCGCGCGCTCATGAGCCTGCCGCGCCTGCTGTTGCTCGACGAGCCTTCCCTGGGCCTCGCGCCCGCGGTGGTGCTGGACATGTTCCAGGCGATCCGCGAGATCAACGAGGGCGGCACCTCGGTGCTGCTGGTGGAGCAGAACGTGGCGATGGCCATGGAGATCGCCCGCCGCGCCTATGTGATGGAGGAAGGCCGCATCGTCGCCGAGGGTCTCGCGGGCGAACTGCTGGAGCGGCCCGAGATCCGCAAGGCCTACCTGGGCCTGGAGGCGCACTAGCCGCGGGCAATCTTGCAGCGCGCGGAAAACTCATTTGCCCCGCGGCGGGTTCCAGCCGCCCGCGCGCGCGGCTAGAGTCCGTCCAACCGAGGACAAGCATGGACACCGAACTGAAGGACAAGCTCCTGATCCGCGAGCTGGTGGAACGCTGGGCCGTGTGGCGCGATGCCGGCGACTGGGAGCGCTTCGCCACCGTGTGGCACCCCGAAGGCGTGATGATGGCCACCTGGTTCCAGGGACCGTTCCGCGACTTCATCCGCGTCACGCAGGAGGGCTGGGACAAGGGTGTGAGCATCCTGCACTTCCTGGGCGGCTCCGCGATCGAAGTGCGCGGTGACCGCGCGATCGCGCAGACCAAGATGACCATCTCGCAGCGGGGCATGGTCGAAGGCGTGGACGGCCCGGTGCTGTGCGACGTGGTGTGCACCGGCCGCTTCCACGACTTCATCACGAAGCACGAAGGCGCGTGGAAGGTGCTGCATCGCCAGCCGATCTACGAGAAGGACCGCATCGATCCCGTGGACCCGACCGCGCAGCTGAAGCTCGACCCGCAGCTGCTCGCGAGCATGCCCGAGGGCTACCGGCACCTCGCCTACATCCAGACGCGCATCGGCTACAAGGTGAAGATGGACATGCCCATGCTGAAGGGCCCCGTCGTTCAGGAGCTGTACAAGCGCGGCGAGCGCTGGCTGGCAGGCGGCGCGCTGGAACGCTGATGCGTCGCCGCTCGGCCCTCGTTGCCCTCGCGTCGGCCGGTGCGACGCCGCTCGCCTTCGCGCAGGCCTGGCCCGCGAAGCCCGTGCGCATCGTGGTCCCGCAGCCGCCGGGCGGCGGCTTCGACACCGTGGGGCGGCTGCTCGCCGACCGGTACGCGAAGCTCGACGGGCAAGGCTTCATCGTCGAGAACCGCACGGGTTCCGGCACGCTGGTCGGCACCGACTACGCAGCCAAGGCGCCGGCCGATGGCTACACGCTGCTCGTGGGCTCGGTCTCCAATCTCGCGCTCAATCCCGGCCTCTACGCGAAGCTCCCGTACGACAGCCTGCGCGACTTCGAGCCCATCGGCCTCATCGTGAGCTACAGCTACACGCTGGTCGCGCGCAAGGACCTGCCCTTCAACACCTTGTCCGAAGTGCTGGCGTATGCGCGCGCGAACCCTGGCAAGCTCACCTACGCGTCGGCGGGCAACGGTTCGGGCCAGCACGTGCTGGCCGCGGCGTTGTGGCATCTGGCGAAGGTGGACGTGGCGCACGTGCCGTATCGCGGCGCGCAGCCTGCGTACCAGGACCTGCTGGGCGGCCGCGTGGACCTGTTCTTCGATCTCTCGCCCACTGCGCGCGGCCAGGTCGACGCCGGCAACGTGAAGGCGCTCGCCGTTTCGGGCAGCGCACGCAACTCCACGCATCCGCAGGTGCCCACCGTGCAGGAAACGGGCGCGGCGCCGCTGGAGCTGGAGTCCTGGTTCGGACTGTTCACCCCGGCGAAGACGCCGCCGGACGTGCTGCAGAAGCTGCGCTCCGACTTCGCGAAGATCGCGGCCATGCCCGACGTACAGGACGCACTGGTGAAAAGCGGCGGCAGGCCGATGGCGCTGATCGGCGATGATGCGCGCGCGCTGGTGCAGCGCGACGTGGATCGCTGGTCGCAGCTGGTGAAGGCCATGGCCATCCACGCGGATTGATTCCTCAGCAACCACGAGACCCACGATGAAAGTTCTCGGCATCTCCGGCAGCCTGCGCAAGGGCTCCTACAACTCCATGGCTCTGCGTGCCGCGCAGAAGCTCGCGCCGCAAGGCATGAGCATCGAGATCGCGGACATCAGCCGCATTCCCCTTTACAACGACGACGTGCGTGCCGCCGGCGAACCGGCCGAGGTCGCGGCGCTGAAGGCGCAGATCCGGGCCGCCGACGCGGTGCTGCTGGTCACGCCGGAATACAACTTCTCCATCCCCGGCGTGCTGAAGAACACGCTGGACTGGATGTCGCGCCCGCCCGAGCCGCCCTTCGACGGCAAGGTGGTCGCGATCATGGGCGCGAGCCCGGGGCCGGTGGGCACGGCGCGCGTGCAATACGACCTGCGCAAGGTGCTGGTGTTCATGAACGCATTCACCGTCAACAAGCCCGAGGTCTTCATCGCCAACTGCGCGGGCAAGTTCGACGCCGAGGGCCATCTCACGGACGAAGCGGGGGCGAAGTTCATCGGCGAGCTGCTGGTGTCCATGCAGAACCTGAAGAAGCGAGTGGGCTGAGCGGTCCGCGACAACCACGGCGCGCCTCGAGGGGCGCGCCGTCCCGGTTTGCGTACTCATCCTTGGCCTGCAACAATAGGCCAAGGCGGCTGGTGCCGCGGCACAGGAGCATCGACATGCCGGTCGTCGTGGTTGCGAATCCGAAGGGCGGGGTGGGCAAGACCACGGTCGCCACCAACATCGCTGGCTATTTCGCCAGCCAGGGGCACCAGGTGATGCTGGGCGACGCCGACCGCCAGCAGTCCTCGCTGCTGTGGCTGCGCCTGCGGCCCGCCGAAGCCCGGCCCATCGCCAGCTGGGAGCTGAGCAAGGGCCACATCGCCAAACCGCCCCGGGGCACGACCCACGTCGTGCTCGACACGCCTGCGGGCCTGCACGGCAAATGGATGGAGGAAGTGCTGCGCACCGCCGACAAGGTGGTCGTGCCGCTGTCGCCCAGCATCTTCGACATGTACGCCACGCGGGCCTTCCTCGACGAACTGGCGCAGCATCGCAAGGCCGGCCACATGCAGGTGGGCATCGTCGGCACGCGCGTGGACCAGCGCACGATCGCCGCGGACAAGCTGCAGGAGTTCACGGCCAAGCTGGGCCTGCCCGTGCTGGGCTTCCTGCGGCCCACGCAGAACTACGTGCACCTGGCCGCGCGGGGCCTGACGCTCTCGGACCTGGCGCCTGCCAAGGTCGAGCGCGACCTGGAGCAGTGGCAAGGCATCCATCGCTGGCTGGACGCTTAAGCGACGCCTGCCGACCCCATGCCGCGCTACATTGCGCGGCATGAGAACCTTCCAGAAGCTCTCGGAGCTCGCGGCCCTGGTCGGCCAGGAAGTCGCGGTCAGCGACTGGATCCCCATCACCCAGCAGCAGGTGAACCTGTTCGCCCAGGCGACGGGCGACCACCAGTGGATCCACGTCGATGTCGAACGCGCGACGCACGGCCCGTTCGGCGCGCCGATCGCGCACGGCTTCCTCACGCTGTCGCTGCTGCCGACGTTCTTCGCGTCGGCGATGGATGTGCTCGACACGCGCATGGGCGTGAACTACGGGCTCAATCGGGTGCGCTTCACCGCGCCCGTGCCCGTGGGCAGCCGCTTGCGCGCGCGCATGACCTTGCTCGAATGCAAGTCCATCCCGGACAACGGCTACCAGATGACCTGGAACGTGACGGTGGAGCGCGAAGGCAGCGACAAGCCCGTGTGCGTCGCCGAGTCCCTCACGCGCCGCTACGCCTGAGGCAGCTGTATCCGGTTACAGCGACGACGCCCAGGCAAAAAAGGGCCCGCGCGAGGCGGGCAGAAAGAAAGGAGTCTGGGTTGCCTGGCCTGCCCTGGTGGGCCGGTCATGATGCAGATGCAGGACCCCCCGCGGCCTTTCAAACTGAGCGGGTCGAAACCAAAGTTTGCTTGTGTCGCCGCGTGTCCGCCGCTCAGCCTGCGCCGGCGAAGCCTTGCTGTCGCCATGCCTCGAACACCGTCACGGCGACCGCGTTCGACAGGTTGAGGCTGCGCTGCCCTGCGCGCATCGGCAGGCGCAGGCGGTGGTCGGGCGCGAAGCTCTCCAGCAGCGGCGCGGGCAGGCCGCTCGTCTCGGAACCGAAGACCAGCCAGTCGCCGGGCGCGAATGCCACGTCGTGCACGCCGCGCGTGCCCTTGGTGCTGAGGGCGAACATGCGTCCGGCCTGCGTTGCCTGCTGGCGCCGGAAGGCATCCCAGTCGGCGTGCCGCTTCACCTCGGCGTACTCGTGGTAGTCCAGCCCGGCGCGCCGCATGTGCTTGTCGTCCATCGAGAAGCCCAGCGGCTCGACGAGGTGCAGCGTGCAGCCCGTGTTGGCCGCGAGCCGGATCACGTTGCCGGTGTTGGGCGGGATCTCGGGCGTGACCAGGACGATGTGGAACATCCCCGGATTGTCGCGGAGCGCTAGCCCGGTTCCTGTTCCGTGCGCGCAAGCACGAGGGCCGACACGCGCAGCGCGCCCGCATGGCGCAGGACCGCGGCGGCCGCGTGCAGCGAGGCGCCGCTGGTCATCACGTCGTCCACCAGCAGCACGGCCTTGCCGCGCAGCTCGCCTGCGCGCAGCGGCTCGACACCGAAGGCATCGCGCACATTGGCGTGCCGCGCCTTGCGGTCCAGCGCCGCCTGCGACCCGGTCTCGCGCACGCGCAGCAGCAATTGCGACTCGGTCTTGTCGCGGGCGAGCTGGCGCGCCAGCAGCAAGGCCTGGTTGAAGCCGCGCTCGGCCAGCCGGCGCGGCGCGAGGGGCAGCGGCAGCACGAGGTCGGCCAGGGCGATCTCCGCGCGCGCGCCGGGGATGGCCTGCATGCGTTCGGCCAGCGCCTGTGCCCAGCCCGGTTCGCCGCTGAACTTGAAGCGCGCGACCAGCGTGGACCAGGGATAGGCATAGGGAATGGCCGCGAAGCAGGCGTCCAGCGGCGGCTGATCGCGCACGCAGGCGCCGCACACTTCGACGCCGTCGGCCAAGGGCAGGGCGCAGAGACGGCAGCGGTGCCGCGGCTGCGCGAAGCGCTGCACGCAGCCGTCGCACAGCGGCCGCGCGGGCCACGCGCCGCAGATGGCGCAGCGGCTCGGAAGCTCCTGCGTCCAGCGCGAAAGCCAGGCATTGCGCATGCCTCAATATACTTCGCAGCCCTGCCCATGGCCTCCGAACGTCCCCCCACCATCGACCCCGTCGCTTCCGCGCGCTGGGAACAGGCCGCCCCGGCCGCCTCGCCGTGGCTGCACGAGGAGGTGGGCCGGCGCATGGAGGAACGCCTGGAGTGGATCAAGCGCGCCCCCGCGCAGTGGGCCGACTGGGAGCCGGTGCGCGGCGGCCTGGCGACGCATGCGCGCGTCGTGCAGCGCTATCCGCAGGCGCGCGTGCACGTCGTCGAGCCGCAGGCCCCCCGCGCAGCCGTGGCCCGCGAGCGCCTGGCCGTCGCGTGGTGGAAGCGCCTCGCGGGCGGGGGCGCGCCCGATTTCGGTCCCCTGCCCGAAGGCGGGGTGCAGATGTTGTGGTCCAACATGCACCTGCACATGAGCGCCGACCCGCAGGCGCTGATGCGCCAGTGGCACCATGCCCTGGCCGTCGACGGCTTCCTCATGTTCTCCTGCCTCGGCCCGGACACGCTGCGCGAGTTGCGCGCGCTCTACGCCGACCTGGGCTGGCCGCCGCCGGCCCACGAGTTCACGGACATGCACGACTGGGGCGACATGCTGGTGCAGACCGGCTTCGCCGAACCGGTGATGGACATGGAACGCATCACGCTGGCCTTCGCGACGCCCGAGCGGCTGCTGGCCGAATTGCGCGAGCTGGGCGCCAACCTGCATCCGGGGCGCTTCCCGGCCTTGCGCGGGCGCGCGTGGAAATCCCGCCTGCTGCAGGCGCTGGATGCGAACCTTCGTACGGGGGGCGACAGTCAGCTGACCCTCAGCTTCGAAGTCGTGTACGGCCACGCGCTCAAGCCGCTGCCGCGGGCGAAGGTGGGCGAGCAGACTTCGGTGTCGGTGGCCGACATGCGCACGATGCTGCGGGGCGGCCGGGACTAGGGCGTGACCTCGGCCCAACGCACCTTCGCCTGGGCGACATCGGGTGCCTCGACGCCGGAAGATGGCACATCGCGGGCCGCTACAATGCGCGGTTGATTTACGTGCGTCGCCCGTGTCGGACTCCGTATTCCGCTTCGCTACCGTCCAGGGCCAGGCCATCCACTGGTTCCTGGGGCGCAACTGCTCGGTGACGCCGGCCCAGTTGGGCTGGCTGTATGCCTCGCTGTGCGTGGTGACGCTCGGGATCGGGGGCATCTTCTGGCTGCAGGGCGCGGTGCTGATCCTGCCGTTCGCGTGGCTCGAGCTCGCGGGCGTGGGGATCGCCTTCATGGTGTACGCGCGTCACGCGGCGGACCGGGAGCACATCCTGCTCACGGAGCGGCGGCTGGTGGTGGAACTGGAGAACGGCGGGCGCCTGGAGCGGGCCGAATTCCATCGCGACTGGGTGCGCGTGGAGCCGGCGGGGGACGACCGATCGCTGATCGAGGTCTCCGGCCAGGGCCGGAGGGTGAACGTGGGGCGCTACATGCGGCCGGAACTGCGGCCGGTGCTGGCCCGGGAACTCCGCCGCGCGTTGCGCGAGGCGTGAGCGCGGTGGGACAGGCGCGCGGGACAGGTTTATAGAAGGCTTGAGGCTGAAAACGATGAAGAGTATTTCGAAGATCGCGGCGCTGCTTTCGTTGGCGGGCGCACTGGCCGGCTCGGCCCACGCCGTGCAGGACCTGCCCGGCGGCCCCGGCGTCCGCCAGCTGAACCTCACCACGGCGGTCACGCGCATCGCCGAGGAGCAGTCCTGGCTGCACTGGTTCATGCTGATCACCTGCCTCGTGATCTTCATCGGCGTCTTCTCGGTGATGTTCTATTCCATCTGGAAGCACCGCAAGTCGGTGGGCCACAAGCCGGCCAACTTCCACGAGTCGGTCACGGTGGAAGTGATCTGGACCATCGTCCCCTTCCTGATCGTGATCGGCATGGCGCTCCCGGCCACCAAGGTGCTGGTGGCCTCCAAGGACACGTCCAACGCCGACCTCACCATCAAGGCCACGGGCTACCAGTGGAAGTGGGGCTACGACTACCTCAATGGCGACCCGCAGGGCGTGAGCTTCCTCTCCACGCTGCTGCCCGCGCACCGCGAGATCTCCAACGACGGCGCCCGCGCCGCCGACATCCCGAACAACTACCTGCTGGAAGTCGACAACCCGCTGGTGGTGCCGGTCAACAAGAAGATCCGCATCATCGCCACGGCCAATGACGTGATCCACTCCTGGGGCGTGCCGGCCCTCGGCGTGAAGCAGGACGCGATTCCCGGCTTCGTGCGCGACACGTGGTTCCGCGCCGAGAAGGTCGGCGACTTCTACGGCCAGTGCTACGAGCTGTGCGGCAAGGAGCACGCCTACATGCCCATCCACGTGAAGGTGGTGAGCCAGGACGACTTCGCCAAGTGGACCGCCGACCAGAAGAAGATCATGGCCGCCAAGGCGGATGATCCGGCCAAGGTCTGGACCCTGGCCGACATCACCGCGCGCGGCGAGAAGGTCTACACGTCCAACTGCCAGGCCTGCCACCAGCCGAACGGCAAGGGCGCCGGCCCCATCCTGCCGCTGGACGGCTCGCCGATCGTCAACGACGCCGACAAGACCAAGCAGATCCAGGTGGTGCTCAACGGCCGCAATGCGATGCCGTCCTGGAAGGGCACGCTGAGCGACACGGACATCGCCGCCGTCATCAGCTTCACCAAGAACCACTGGGGCAACCACACCGGCCAGCTCGTGCAGCCGGCGGAAGTGCTGGCCCAGCGGGGCAAGTGATCATCGGGCAGAGGAATAGAGGTACACATTCATGAGCGCAGTTCTCGATCCCCACGGCAGCGTGCACGGCCACGATGATCACCACGACCACGCCCCCACCGGCTGGCGGCGCTGGGTCTATGCGACCAACCACAAGGACATCGGGACGCTGTACCTGCTGTTCGCCTTCACGATGTTCATCATCGGCGGCATGCTGGCCCTGGGCATCCGGGCCGAGCTGTTCGAGCCCGGCCTGCAGCTGGTGAACCCGGAGCTGTTCAACCAGTTCACCACCATGCACGGCCTGATCATGGTGTTCGGCGCGATCATGCCGGCCTTCGTGGGCTTCGCGAACTGGATGGTGCCGCTGCAGATCGGCGCGCCGGACATGGCTTTCGCGCGCATGAACAACTTCAGCTTCTGGCTGCTGATCCCGGCGGCCCTGATGCTGGCGGGTTCCTTCCTGATGCCCGGCGGCGCGCCCGCCGCCGGCTGGACGCTGTACGCCCCGTTGACACTGCAGATGGGCCCGTCCATGGACGCGGGCATCTTCGCGCTGCACATCATGGGCGCCAGCTCCATCATGGGCTCGATCAACATCATCGTGACCATCCTCAACATGCGCGCGCCCGGCATGACGCTGATGAAGATGCCGATGTTCTGCTGGACCTGGCTGATCACCGCCTACCTGCTGATCGCCGTGATGCCCGTGCTGGCCGGCGCGATCACGATGACGCTGACCGATCGCCACTTCGGCACGACCTTCTTCAACCCCGCCGGCGGCGGCGACCCGGTGATGTACCAGCACATCTTCTGGTTCTTCGGCCATCCCGAGGTCTACATCATGATCCTGCCGGCCTTCGGCATCATCAGCCAGGTCGTCCCCGCCTTCGCCCGCAAGCGCCTGTTCGGCTACGCCTCCATGGTGTACGCGACCAGCTCCATCGCCATCCTGTCCTTCATCGTGTGGGCGCACCACATGTTCACGACGGGCATGCCTGTGACGGGCCAGCTGTTCTTCATGTACGCGACCATGCTGATCGCGGTGCCGACGGCCGTGAAGATCTTCAACTGGATCGCGACGATGTGGCAGGGCTCGATGACCTTCGAGACGCCGATGCTCTTCGCCGTCGGCTTCATCTTCGTGTTCACCATGGGCGGCTTCACCGGCCTGATCCTGGCCATGGCGCCGATCGACCTGCTGCTGCAGGACACCTACTACGTTGTGGCGCACTTCCACTACGTGCTGGTGGCCGGCTCGCTGTTCGCGATGTTCTCCGGCTTCTACTACTGGGTGCCCAAGTGGACCGGCGTCATGTAC
>FTHB01000119.1_pt1 | contig 38307 bp, 34 predicted proteins | sample 1640851 | NCBI WGS metagenome assembly FTHB01 (sample SAMEA3914788, study PRJEB12502) | metagenome | biome: forest; material: soil | place: Canada | collected 2011-07-03 | depth 0.1 m
ATGCCCACCCGCTGCTGCATGCCACCCGAGAGTTCGTGCGGATGGTGGCCCGCGAACGCTTCCAGCCCCATTGTGCGCAGCAGCTCCAGCGCGCGCTGGCGCGCCGCCGGGAGGTCGCCGCCGCGCGCACGCACCGGCACGAGCACATTCTCCAGCACCGTCTTCCAGGGCAGCAGCGTCGGCTGCTGGAACACGATGCCGACCTCGGGCCGCGGCCCCAGCACGGTGCGGCCCGAGACTTCGATGCGTCCCGCGCTGGGCGCGAGCAGTCCCGAAGCGAGCTTGAGCAAGGTGGACTTGCCGCACCCCGAAGGGCCCAGCACCGAGACGAAGGCCCCGGGTTCCACCGAGAAGGAGAGGCCTGCCAGCGCCTGCACCGGCCCGCGGCTTGACGCATACACCAGGTCCAGTGCGCGCACCGCGAGCGCCGCGGGATGCGGCGCATTCGCCGCCGGCGTCGCGATGCCGATCTCCGTCTCCACCGCGCCGGCGGCGGCGCTGCGGCGCGCGGCCTTCAGGTGCATCGCGACCTCACCGTGCCATGCGCTGGACCGCCAGCGGGTCGAAGCGATTGAATTCCGGCACGAACTGGTTCGTGAGGATCTCGTCGGCCTTCACGACGGCGCCGGCGGGCAGCGTGCCGCCCTGTTCCAGCACCTTCACGTAGGTGTCCACCACGGCCGGCTCGAAGGCGCCGAAGTTCGGGTTGCGCTTGAGCGCGTACTCGATCGCGCTGTGGTTCGCCTCGAGCACGGCCACCGTCCCCTTGACCCACTCGGCTTCCTTGTCCGCCGTGGGCTTGCTGGTCGGGTCGAAGTGCCAGAAGGCGCGCGCGCACTTGTCCGGCGAGGCCGCGCACGCCACCGTGGACTTGGCCATGGCGCGTCCCATGCCGGCCACCAGCTGCGGGCGCTCGCGGATCGTGTCCACGTGCGCCATCATGGCGGAGGAGAAGATCGGCCGCAGCTGGTCGGAGTGCGGGATGCGGCGAATCGCGAGTCCCGACAAGGCCATCTTCGCGTCTTCGCTGGCCCAGAGGTTGAGGGCATCGACGCGTCCTTCCTGCAGCTGCTTCCACGCCGCCGGGCCGCTGCCCACCGGCACCAGCGAAACGTCGGCGGGAATCGCGAGGCCCTGCTCCTTCAGCTGGGCGCGCGTCATCATGATGTTGCCCGCCGCCATGCTCACCACGCCCAGCTTGCGGCCCTTGAAATCCGCGAAGCCCTTGACCGGGCTGTCGGCACGCACCGCATAGTCGTAGACGGTGGAGGCGAGGTAGTTGTAGACGAAGCGCACCGGCACCGGCGTGTGGCGCGCCGTGTTCGCGATCAGGAGCGAGGATTCGCCGAGCCCGAACAGCACGGACTTGTTGGCCAGCTGCGGCACCACGACGGCCGTGCCGCCGGTGAAGCCGGCCAGCTGCAGGTCGATGCCTTCCTCGGCGAAGAAGCCGAGCTCCTTGCCATAGAGCAGGTCGGAGTACTGCGAGCCGACGGTGGTCGGGATCGCGAGCACCACCTTTTCCAGGGCCTGGGCGGGCAGGTGGGCGGCGAGGCACAGCAGGGCCGCAACGAGAGCGCGTCGCATGGAGGTCTCCTTCGAGATGCGGGGCAGTCTAGGCAGCCGGGCCGCCGGCGAGCACCGTCGGAACCGACGATCAGCGCGGGGCAAGGTAAGGCGCCAGCTCGTTCTTGGCGATCGCGTTGCGGTGCACCTCGTCCGGGCCGTCGGCAATGCGCAGCGTGCGCGCGCTGGCGAGATACTTCGCGAACGGGAAATCCTGGCAGATGCCGGCGGCGCCGTGCGCCTGGATCGCCCAGTCGATCACCTGCTGCGCCATCGACGGGGCCACCACCTTGATCATCGCGATGTCGTTCTTCGCGACCTTGTTGCCGTGTTCGTCCATCATCCAGGCGGCGCGCAGCGTCAGCAGCCGCGCCATCTCGATGCGGCAGCGCGCTTCGGCGATGCGCTCCTGGGTGACGGTCTGCGCCGACAGCGGCTTGCCGAACGCGACGCGGCTCGCGACGCGCTGGCACATGAGCTCCAGGCAGCGTTCGGCCAAGCCGATCAGGCGCATGCAATGGTGGATGCGGCCCGGGCCGAGGCGGCCCTGCGCGATCTCGAACCCGCGGCCCTCGCCCAGCAGCATGTTCGAGGCCGGCACGCGCACGTTGTCGAACACGATCTCCATGTGGCCGTGCGGCGCATCGGAGAAGCCCAGCACCTCAAGGTGGCGCAGCACCGTGATGCCGGGCGTGCCGGCCGGCACGAGGATCATGCTTTGCTGCGCATGCTTCGGCGCCTCGGGGTTCGACTTGCCCATGAGGATGTACACGGCACAGCGCGGGTTGCCGGCGCCCGAGGTCCACCACTTGCGGCCGTTGATCACGTACTCGTCGCCGACGCGCTCGATGCGCGTGGCGATGTTGGTCGCATCGCTCGAGGCGACCTCCGGCTCCGTCATCGCGAAGGCGGAGCGGATCGTGCCTTCCATCAGCGGCTTCAGCCAGCGCTCCTTCTGCTGCGGCGTGCCGTAGAGGGCCAGCGTCTCCATGTTGCCGGTGTCCGGCGCCGAGCAGTTGAAGACTTCGCTGCACCAGGACACCTTGCCCAGTTCCTCCGCGAGCGGCGCGTATTCCAGGTTGGTGAGGCCGGCGCCCATCACTCCGGACTTCTGCGACGTGTGCAGCGGCAGGAACAGGTTCCACAGCCCCGCCTCGCGCGCCCTGAGCTTGAGGCTCTCCACCAGCTGCGAGGGCGTCCAGGGCTTGCCGGCCTCGGCGTTGGCACGCGTCTCGTGCCAGAAATCCTTCTCGGCCGGGTAGATGTGCAGGTCCATGAATTCGCGCAGGCGCGCCTTCAGTTCCAGCGTCTTGGGGGAATGGCGGAAATCCATGAGGTTCGTCTCTCTTTCGGGTGCGGGGCAGTCTAGGCAGCAGCACGCGGCGGCGAATCGTCGCAAGCGACGATGCCCCACGCAGCCCGGGCGCGGAGCATGCGGGCATGAACATGAGCGAACCCCCGCAGCGCGCGCCTCTGCGCGTCGGCGCCTTCTGCGGCTACTTCGGCGACCGCATCACCGGGCTGGACGAGGCCTTGGCCGGCGATCCCGTCGACGTGCTGATCGGCGACTACCTCGCGGAGATCACGCTGGCCGGCATCTCCGCGCGCTTCCGCAAGGATCCGACCCAGGGCTACGCCGACTACTTCGTGCGCCAGCTCGAACCGCACCTGGGCGCCCTCGCCGCGCGCGGCATCAGGCTCGTGACCAACGCCGGCGGACTGAACCCGCGCGGGTTGGCCGAAGTGCTGCGCGGCCTGATCGCGCGCGCCGGGCTGGCGCTGAAGGTGGCCTGCGTCGAAGGCGACAACGTCCTCGATCGCCTCGCGCTGCTGCAGGCGGCGGGCCATGCGCTCACGCACCTCGACACCGGCGAGCCGCTGGCGCACTGGGGCCGCACGCCGATCTCCGCCAATGCCTACCTCGGCGCCTGGGGCATCGCGGCGGCGCTGCGAGAAGGCGCGGACATCGTGCTGTGCGGCCGCGTCACCGACTCGTCGCTGGTGCTCGGGCCGGCCGCATGGTGGCACGGCTGGCAGCCCGATGACTGGGACCGCCTGGCCGGCGGCGTGGTGGCCGGCCACATCCTCGAATGCGGGGCACATGCCACCGGCGGCAACTTCAGCGGCTTCGCGGACCTGCCCGGGATCACCTTTCCCGGCTTCGTGGTCGGCGAGATCGCCGCGGACGGCAGCAGCGTCATCACCAAGCATCGCCGCGACGGCGGCGCCGTCACCACCGACACCGTGACGGCGCAACTGGTCTACGAGATCCAGGGCCCGAAGTACCTGAACCCCGACGTCACCGTGGACCTGTCGGACGTTCGCTGCGAGCAGGTCGGCCCCGACCGCGTGCGCGTGAGCGGAGCGCGCGGCGAGCCGCCGCCCGATACCACCAAGGTTGCCATCTTCGCCCCCGAAGGCTGGCAGATCGTGTCGTGGGCCTTCGTCACGGGCATCGACATCGAGCGCAAGCTGGCGCTGCTGCGCGCGCAGCTGGACCTGCTGCTGGGTGACACGGTGGACCGGCTGGACGTCACGCCCTTCGGCACGCCCGCCGCCCGGCCGGAGTCGCAGGCCGAGGCCACCGTGGCAGTGCGCATCGCCGCGATGGCGCGCGAGCGCGACCAGCTCACGGAGGAGAAGTTCTTCGCCCGGCTCAACAGCCTGTACCTCTGGAGCGTGCCCGGCTTCTACACGGATTCGGGCGCGGAGCGCGCCCTGAAGCCGCAGCGGCGCGTCGAATACTGGCCGGCCCTGCTGCGCGTCGAGCAGCTTACGCACGTCGTGACGCTGGAAGATGGCCGCGCGCTGGAGATCCCCCCGCATCCGCGCGCGGCACCGGCGGTGCCCCAGCCCGCGCACGCAGAGCCGTCGGCCGGGCGCGCCGGCAGCCGGCCCGTGCAGCGCGCCCCGCTCGGGCGCATCGCCTACGCCCGCTCGGGCGACAAGGGCGGCAACAGCAACATCGGCCTCTGGGCGGTTCATCCGCAGGCGTGGCCCTGGCTGCGCGAGACGCTCACGACGCCCATGCTGCGCCGGCTGCTGCCGCAGGCTGAAGGCCTGGAGATCGTGCGCCACGAGTTCACGAACCTGCGGGCGGTGCATTTCATCGTGCGCGGATTGCTCGGACGCGGCGGCTCCACCAACCTGCAGGCGGACCAGGTCGGCAAGGCCCTCGGGGAATTCCTCCTTGCGCGCCCCTTGGACATCCCGGTTAATCTGCTGGTCGATGAATTCGCGGGCGCACGCGCCGCGTCGCCTGCAGCCGCCCCCGTCACCGCCTAGTCCGGCCGGACGTGTCGCCGGAGAACGTTGGGCTGCGTGCCCCGCCGCCTTGTCCATGAGTCCAGCATCCCCGTCCCCGCAGCTCCTGCGCAGCCACGTGATGGCGCAGTCGAGCAAGTTCAACTTGCCGGGCACCAACGCCTCCTTCGTCCGCCGCGGCGCGATCGCGGAGCGGATCGAGCGCGCCGCGTCCGCCCGGCTGGTGCTGGTGCGCGCGCCGGCCGGCTTCGGCAAGACCACGGCGCTGCGCCAGATCCACGAGCAGCTCCAGGGCACGGGTGCCGCCACGGCGTGGATCACGCTGGACGCCGCCGACAACGACCTGCCGCGCTTCCTCAGCTGCCTGGCGGAGGCCGTGGCGCGCCTGCAGATCGACGAGCAAGCCACCGCGGGCGCCGATGTCGACGCGATCGCGCTGCTCGAACGCGAAGGCCCTCCTTTCGCGCTGTTCCTCGACGAGTTCGAGGTGCTGCAGTCGCCCGCCGTCATCGGCCTGGTGCGGGAGATCATCGAACGCCTGCCGCGCAACGGCCAGCTGGTGATCGGCTCGCGCAACCTGCCCGACCTCGGGTTGGGCCGGCTGCGCGTGCGGGGCCAGTTGCTGGAGATCGGGGTCGACGTGCTGCGCTTCAGCACCGAGGAAACCAGCGAGTTTCTGCGCCTGCGCGGGCTGCCACCGTTGCCGCCGGCGGCGCTGGAGCAGCTGCAGGCGCGCACCGAAGGCTGGATCGCCGCCCTGCTGCTGGCCTCGATGGCGCTGGACCGCGCCGGCGAGCCGGCCGAATTCATCCGGCGGCTGTCCGGATCGGGCGGCGCCATCGCGCAATACCTCGCGGAGGACGTCCTCGGGCGGCAGCCCCCCGACGTGCGCGACTTCCTGCTGCGCACCAGCATCCTCCACACCCTCAAACCCTCGCTGTGCCAGGCGCTGCTTCCTCGGGTGGACTGCGCGCGCATGCTGGAACGGCTGCACACGTCCAGCCTGTTCCTGCTGCCGCTGGAGAACGAGGGTGAGGAACCGCAGTACCGGTACCACGCGCTGTTTGCGAACTTCCTGCGCGCGCTGCTCGCCCGCGAACAGCCGGACGAACTGCTGCGCCTGCACCTGACGGCCAGCGCCTGGTACGAGTCCGTGGGGCGGCCCGTTCCGGCGATCGACCATGCGCTGGAGGGTGGCGACTTCCCGCACGCCCTCTCCTTGCTGGAACCGAACGCACAGCGTTTCCTGGAGCAGGGACGCATGCGCCTGCTCGGGCGCTGGCTGGCCGCCATCCCCGCCGAGACGCTGCGCGCGCACCCGCTGATGCACGCCATGCACGTGTGGGCCGTGCTCTTCACCCACGGCGCCACCGAGGCGATGCCGCTGCTGGCGGCCAGCGGCATCGAGGCCAGCGACGACCCGGTGATCGCCGCCCACGTCAACGCGCTGCGGCCCCTGTTGCTCGCGATGCTGGATCGCTACGACGAAGCGAACGATGCCGGCCGCGCGGCCCTGGCGCGGGTGCCCACCGCCGTGCCCTTCGCCGACACCGTGCTCACCAACTGCATGGCGCACGTGACCTCGGTGCGCGGCGAGAAACGCGAGGCGCAAAGGCTGCTCGATGCCGCGCGGCAGTCGCAGAACGCCAGCGTGTTCAATCGCATGTACACGGAGTCGACCGAAGGCATGCTGGATTTCGAGCGTGGCCGCTTCCGGCAGGCCACGGCGCGGTTCCGGCTCGCGGTGGATGCGACGACACGCGACAACGACTACAGCCACACGGGCGGCAACGCCTGGGCGGGCGTGCTGTACGCCAGCGCCATGTACGAGGCCAACGAACTGGACGCGGTGGACCGTCTGCTGAACGTGTACCTGCCGCTCGCGCGCGACGTCGGCCTGCCTGACCACATGATCGCGAGCCATGCGATGCGTTCGCGCCTGCTGTTCTGGCATGGCGACGTCGACGGCGCTTCGCGCGTGCTCACCGAGCTGGAGACGCTGGGGCACCTGCGCAAGCTGCCGCGCGTCGTGGCCACCGCGAAGCTGGAGCGGGCGCGCATGCTGATGCGGCAGGGCAATGCGTTCGGTGCGCGCGAGGAACTCGACCGCGCCGAGGACAAGGCCGTGTGGGACCGGGTGGCACGCCAGCGCCTGCCGGCGCACGACGTGCTCGACATGGGGATTGCGCGCCTGCGCTGGGAAGTTCTGTTCGGCGACGCCGCCGCCGCCGTGCAGCGCATCGACGCCGACCTGCCCGCCGTGGATGCCGAGGCACGGGTGCGCCGCAGCCGCAAGCTGCGCGTGCTCAAGGCCATGGCCCTGTGGCGGCTGAACGCGCAGAACGATGCGGCGGACGTGATGCGCGGGATCCTGCAGGAGGGCAGCCGCGAGGGCTTCGTGCGGCTGGTCGTCGACGAAGGTCCCGCGGTGGCAGGCGCCATCCGTGCGGCGCTCACGCAGCTGAAGGCCGCTGCCGGCGACCCCGACCCCATCCTCGTCGACTATGCGCAGCGGCTGCTGGAGGCGATCGGTCCCGACGCGCTGGCCGCGGAACCGGCGGCCGCCGAGGCGATGCCCTGGCAGGTCGAGCCGCTCACGCAGAAGGAGATGCAGGTGCTCAAGCTGCTGGCGGAGGGCTATTCGAACAGCGCGATGTCCGAGAAGCTGTTCGTCTCCGACAGCACCGTGCGCACGCACCTGCGCAACATCAACATGAAGCTGGGCGCGCAGAACCGGACGCAGGCCGTGTCGCTGGCGCGGCGGTACGGCATGATCCGCTGATCGGCCGGCCCGGTGCGGCGCGGCCCCGGTTTCACAGCCGTTCGACGATCGTCACGTTCGCCATGCCGCCGCCTTCGCACATCGTCTGCAGTCCGTACCGGCCGCCGCGCTGCTGCAGGGCATAGAGCAAGGTCGTCATTAGCTTCGTGCCCGAAGCACCCAGCGGATGGCCCAGCGCGATTGCGCCGCCGTGGACGTTGATGCGTGCCGGGTCCGCTTCCAGCTTCTTCAGCCACGCGAGCGGCACCGGCGCGAAGGCTTCGTTCACCTCGTACAGGTCGATGTCCGAAATCATCAGCCCGGACTTCTCCAGCGCCCGCTGCGTGGCCGGGATCGGCGCTTCCAGCATGATCACCGGATCGTGGCCGATCACGCTCATGTGGTGGATGCGCGCCATCGGCCTCGCGCCCAGCGTCTTCAGGCCGCGCTCGTTGACGACCAGCACGCCGCTGGCGCCGTCGCAGATCTGGCTGGCGTTGGCGGCGCTGATGCGGCCGTCCTCGGCCAGCAGCTTGACCGCGGCGATGCCTTCGAGGGTCGCGTCGTTCCGGATGCCTTCGTCCCGCGCATGCAGTTCGTCCGTCTCCGCCCCGCTCGCGTCCCGCACGCGCACCGGCACGATCTCCTGCGCGAAGCGGCCCGCGCGCGTCGCTTCGGCAGCGCGCTGGTGGCTCAGGAGCGCGTAGCGGTCCAGCGCTTCCTTGGACAGCTGGTACTTGCGCGCGATCATCTCGGCGCCCAGGAACTGGCTGAAGTCCTTCTCGCCATAGCGGCGGCGGATCTCCGGGCTCATGTAGTAGCCCATGCCGTTCTTCTGCGGCAGCGCCGAGGGCGTGAACATCGGTACGCGCGTCATGCTTTCGACGCCGGCGGCGATCACCACGTCCTGCGTGCCGGACATGACGGCCTGCGCGGCGAAATGCAGCGCCTGCTGCGAGGAGCCGCACTGGCGGTCCAGCGAGGTGCCGGGCACCGACTCGGGCAGCCGCGAGGCGAGCACCGCGTTGCGCGCGACGTTGGTGGACTGCTCGCCGACCTGGCTCACGCAGCCCATGATGACGTCGTCGACGAGCGCTGGATCGCACTGCGCGCGCTCCAGCAGCGCGTCGAGCACCTGCGCCGCCAGGTCCACCGGATGCCATCCGGCCAGCTTGCCGTTGCGGCGGCCGCCCGCGGTGCGTGCGGCGGCGACGATGTAGGCTTGTGCCATTTCCGTTCTCCTTGTCGAATCAGCGGGGCGCCATGCGGATCGCGCCGTCGAGGCGCACGCATTCGCCGTTGAAGTAGCCGTTGGTGATCATGGTCTCGGCGAGCTGCGCGTATTCCGCCGGGTCGCCCAGGCGCTTGGGGAAGGGCACGGATTCGCCGAGCGCCTTCAGCACGTGGTCCGGCAGCGCCATCAGCAGCGGCGTCGCGAAGATGCCGGGCAGGATGGTGTTGATGCGGATGCCTTCGCCCATGAGGTCGCGCGCCACGGGCAGCGTCAGGCCGACGATGCCGGCCTTGGACGCGGCGTAGGCGGCCTGGCCCATCTGGCCGTCCTCCGCCGCGACCGAAGCGGTGTTCACGATCGCGCCGCGCTCGCCGTCCTGCAGCGGCTCGAGCTCCAGCATGCCGGCCGCGGCATGCGCGATGCAGCGGAAGGTGCCGACCAGGTTGATCTGGATGATCTTCTCGAAGTCCGGCAGCGGGAAGTGCCTGGGCTTGCCCGTGGCCTTGTCGCGGCTGGCGGTCTTGATCCCGTTGCCGGTGCCGGCGCAGTTCACCAGGATGCGCTCCTGCCCCTGTGCGGCGCGGGCCTTCGCGAAGCCGGCCTGCACCTGCTCCTCCGAAGTGACGTCCACCTTGCAGAAGGTGCCGCGCAGTTCGCGCGCGAGCGCCTCGCCCGCTTCGGCGTTGAGGTCGAACAGGGCCACCTTCACGCCCTGCGCGGCGAGCCGGCGCGCGGTGGCGGCGCCGAGGCCGGAGGCGCCGCCGGTGACGACGGCGGCAATGGAGGAATCGAGTTTCATGGAGTGGTGCGGGACGTGCGATCGATGCAGCCAGTCTAGGAATCCTGGCCCGCGGGCGAACCGTCGGAAGCGACGAATTCGAGAGACCGGTGCGCCCTCAGCCGAGGATCACCTTCGCGAGCACGTCCTTCTGGACTTCGCTCGTGCCGCCATAGATCGACGACGCGCGCGTGAACAGGTAGCGGGTCGCGGGCACGCCCTCCTCGCCGTCGGAGCGCACCAGCCCCCCCGGCCCCACGACGCGCAGCATCAGCGCCGCGATCTGCTGCTGGATCTCCACGCCCTTGAGTTTCAGCACGGACGCGAACGCGGGGTTCTCCTGCTGCGCCGCCGGCGACAGCAGCAGCCGCCAATTGGCGATCTCCAGCCCGCGCAGTTCCGCGTCCAGCCAGGCGATCTCCGATTGGACCGTCGGATCGTCGATCACGCGCCGGCCGCCCTCGCGCATCGCGCGCGCCAGCTCGATGGTGCGATCCAGCCGGTCGCGGCTCGCACCGACGTACGCCAGCCCGGTGCGCTCGCTGCCCAGGAGGTACTTGGTGACCTCCCAGCCCTGGTTCTCCTCGCCCACGAGGTTGGCCACCGGCACCTTCACGTCGTCGAAGAACACTTCGTTGAGATGGTGCTCGTCGTCGATCGTGCGGATCGGGCGGATGGTGATGCCCGGCGTGCGCAGGTCGACCAGCAGGAAGCTGATGCCCGCCTGCTTGCGCGCGGCGGCGGGATCGGTGCGCACCAGACAGAAGATCCAGTCGGCCAAGTGCGCATACGTGGTCCAGATCTTCTGGCCGTTCACGACGTAATGACCGCCTTCGCGGCGCGCGGTGGTGCGCAGCGCCGCGAGATCCGAACCGGCACCCGGCTCGGAGAAGCCCTGGCAGAACCAGGTGTCCAGCCGCGCCAGGCGCGGCAGCCAGTTGCGCTTCTGGTCCAGGGTCCCATAGCGCAGCAACACCGGGCCCAGCATGGTGAGGTTGAAGTGCAGCGGCATCGGCGCGGGCGCCTGCTGCAGTTCGTCGACCAGGATCAGCCGTTCCATCTGCCCCAGGTCGGCGCCGCCGAATTCGCGCGGCCAGTGCGGTGCGGCCCAGCCGCGCTCGTGCAGCGCCCGCTGCCACTGCACGATGGCCTCGCGCGAGGGCCGCAGGCCCATGCGCACGCGCTCGCGCAGGTCGGCGGGCAGGTGCTCGCGCAGGAACGCGCGCACCTCGTCGCGAAAGGCCGCCTGGGCGGCGGTGAGCTGAAGGTCCATCGAAGCCTCAGAGTGAACGCGCGATCACTTCCTTCATGATCTCGCTGGTGCCGCCGTAGATGCGCTGCACGCGCGCATCGGCGTACAGGCGGCTGATCACGTATTCGTCCATGTAGCCGTAGCCGCCGAACAGCTGCAGGCATTCGTCGACGACGCGGCCCTGCGTCTCCGAGGCCCACAGCTTGGCCATCGACGCCGTGGCGGTGTCGAGCTCGCCGCGCAGCAGCTTCTCCACGCACTGGTCGACGAAGGCGCGGCCGACCATGATCTGCGTCGCGACCTCCGCCAGCTTGAACTTCGTGTTCTGCTGCTCGGCCAGCGGCTTGCCGAACACGTGGCGCTCGCGCACGTAGTCCAGCGTCGCCTGGTAGGCTCCTTCCATCGCGGCGAGCGCCATCACGCCGATGATCAGGCGCTCGTACGGCAGGTCGGACATCAGCTGGTAGAAGCCCTGGCCTTCGCGGCCGCCCAGCAGGTTCTCCTCGGGCACCTCGACGCCGTCGAAGAACAGCTCGGACGTGTCCTGCGCCTTCAGGCCCATCTTGTGCAGCAAGCGGCCGACCCGGTAGCCTGCCGCCTGCTCCGTCTCCACGACGAGGATGGAAGTGCCCTTGGCGCGCTGCTCCGGATCGGTCTTGCACACCACGAGCACCAGGCCTGCCAGGAAGCCGTTGCTGATGAAGGTCTTGCTGCCGTCGATGCGGTAGCCCCGGGGCGTACGGGAGCCGCGCGTGCGGATGGCCTGCAGGTCGGAGCCGGTGCCGGGTTCCGTCATCGCGATGGCGCCCACCAGTTCGCCGCGCGCCATGCGCGGCAGGTACTTGCGCTTCTGCGCCTCGGTGCCGTGATTGAGCAGGTAGTGGGCGACGATCGCGTGCACGGAGGTGTTCATGCCCGTGAGGCTGCGCCGCGCCATCTCCTCGTAGACCACCGCCTCGTGCCGGAAATCGCCGCCGCCGCCGCCGTAAGCCTCGGGGATGTCGGCGCACAGCAGGCCGAGTTCGCCTGCCTTGCGCCACAGCGCATGGCCGACGTGGCCGCGCTGGCGCGCCTCCTCGTCGCGGGGCATCACCTCCTGCTGGAGGAAGCGCACGACGGTGTCGCGATAGAGCTCCAGGTCGGCGTCGGACCAGCTTCTGCGGGTGGAAAGGGCCATGGGTTCAGTCCGTCCTTGCCTGGCCGTGGTGCACGGCACGGCTTCGTGCCGCCAGGGTTGCGCCGTCGAGCGCCTCGGCCCAGGCGCGCGAACGCTCCGCCTCCAGGCGCAGCGCGTCGGCCAGCGGCATCAGCGCGCCGTCGTCGATCAGCCGCTTGTAGCCGGCCAGCATGCCGGGCGCGGAGGCAAGCATGTCGCGCGCGAGGCGCAGCGCCTCCTCCAGCAGGCGCTCGTGCGCGACCACGCGGTTGACGAGCCCCCACGCCTCGGCCTGCGTCGCCGTGAGGAACTGTGCGGTGAGCGAGATCTCCTTCGCGCGCTGCGCGCCGACCAGCCGCTGCAGGCGCTGCGACAGGCCCCAGCTGGGAAGCACGCCGACCCGCGCATGCGTGTCCGCGAAGCTCGCACGATCGGACGCGAGCAGCACGTCGCAGGCGAGCGCAAGCTCCAGCCCGCCGGTGACGGCCGGCCCGTTGATGGCGGCGATCACCGGCTGCGGCAGCCGCGCGATCGCGCGCACGGGGTCGTCGGTCGCGGCCGCGACCACGAGCCCCCGCCCGTCCGCGACGGCGGCCAGCTCGCGCAGGTCGAGGCCGGCGCAGAAGGCGCGGCCGGCGCCGGTCAGGACGACCACGGACACGGCCGGGTCCTCGCGCAGGCCGTCGAGGGTGCGCGCGAGCTCGCGCCGCAAGCCGGAAGACAAGGCATTGAGCGCCGCCGGCCGGTCCAGGGTGACCACGGCGCAGCCGGCGAAGGGGCGTTCCAGCCGCACCATCACGCGGACTCCGCGGCCATGGCAGTTTCCCACGCGCGCAGGATGTCGTCGGCGCTGGCGCCGCGGGATGGCACCGGCACGGCTGGCGCCGTGCGCGAGAAGCGCGGCGCGGGCGCGGGCTGCACCAGGCCCTGCGCCGTGAGGAAGGTGCCGCGGGCCTGGTTGTGCGGATGCGCCGGGGCCTCGTCCCAGTCGAGGACGGGCGCGAAGCAGGCATCGGTGCCTTCCAGCAGCGCGCACCATTCGGCGCGCGTGCGGGTGCGGAACACGTCGGCGATGCGCAGCTTCATCAGCGGCCAGCGCGTGCGGTCCATCTGCGCGTCGCGGAAGGCATCGTCCAGGCCACACAGATCGCACAGCTGCGCGAAGAACTTCGGCTCCAGCGCACCCACCGCGACGAAGCGGCCGTCGGCGCAGGCATAGGTGTCGTAGAAGGGCGCGGCGCCATCGAGCAGGTTGTCGCCGCGCTGGCTGCTCCACTGGCCGGCGGCCTTCATGCCGTAGAACAGCGAGGACAGCAGCGCCGCCCCGTCCGTCATGGCCGCATCGACCACTTGGCCACGGCCGCAAGCGCGCGCCTCGTGCAGCGCTGCGAGCACTCCCACCAGCAGCAGCATCGCGCCGCCGCCATAGTCCCCGACGTAGTTCAGGGGCGGAGGCGGCGCCTCGCCGGGTCGCCCGATTGCATGCAAGGCGCCCGTGAGCGCGACGTAGTTGATGTCGTGGCCGGCGGCGCCGGCCAGCGGACCGGTCTGGCCCCAACCGGTCATGCGTCCATACACCAGCCGCGGATTCGCCTTGTGGCAGGGCGCGGGCCCGAGGCCCAGGCGCTCCATCACGCCCGGACGGAAGCCTTCCACCAGCAGGTCGGCCTGGGCGATCAGCGCCAGCGCCGCCGCGCGCCCCTCCGGCTGCTGCAGGTCCAGCGGGACCCGGCGCTTGCCGCGCGCGGTGATGTCGGCGGCATCGTGCGGCGTCCCCGGTCGCTCCACGCACACCACGTCGGCGCCGAGGTCGGCGAGCACCATGCCCGCGAACGGGCCGGGGCCCAGCCCCGCCATCTCCACCACGCGCACGCCTTCGAGCGGTCCTGCCATGCTGCCCTCAGTCGTTCGCCTGGATGCCCGTGATCGCCACGACGCGCTTCCAGTACTCGACGTCCGCCCGCATGCTGGCGGCGACGTCCTCGCGCTCGGGCGGAGCGGGGTCGATGCCCATGGCGACCAGCTGTTGCTGCACTTCCGGCGATTTGAGCACATTGAGCACCGAGGTGCGGATGCGCTCCACCGTCGCGGCCGGCGTGCCCTTGGGCAGCAGCAGCCAGTAGCGGCCCGGCTGCGCTACCTCGGTGTAGCCCAGCTCGGAGAACGTCGGCACGTCGGGCACCAGCGGATTGCGCTTGCTACCGGTGATGGCCAGCGCCTTCAGCCGCCCGGCCTTCACCTGCATCACGGTGTTGCTCAGGTCGACGACGCCGGTGTTCACCTGGCCGGCGATCAGGTCGGTGATCAGCGGCGGCGTGCCCTTGTAGGCGGCGTGCACCATGCCCAGGTCGTTGCGCCGGTTCACGAGCTCGGAGTAGATGTGCGAGGTGGTCGCCTGGCCGTAGCTGCCGTAGCTGCCCTTCACCTTCTTCAGCTTCGCGATTTCCTCGTCCAGCGAGCGCACGGAGCCGTCGCCGGTGAGGTACAGCATCGGCAGGTCGCAGATGCGGGCGACGGGGATGAAATCCTTGAACGGGTCGTAGGGGCGCTTCTGGTTGAAGGCGACAGCCTGCACGAGGGCGCTGTATCCGAGCAGGATCGTGTGGCCGTCCGGCGGTGCATTGGCCACGTGCACGGCGCCGACCACGCCGGCCGCGCCCGGCTTGGCGTCGACGATGACGGGCACGCCCCAGTCCCTGGTCAGGCGCTCGGCGAACATGCGCAGCACGCGGTCGCCGGTGGAGCCGCCGACGGCGGGCAGCACCAGGGTCACGGGCCTGCCCGCGATGGGGAAGCTCTCCTCGGCGTGCACGCCGGCGGCGAAGGCGGCGGCCAGCGCGAAGGCGGCAAGCACGCCGCGGCGGGGGTGGAGGGTCGGCATCAATTCTTCTCCTGGGGAGGTCGTGTGAAGTCCGGTTCTCGCTTCTCGAGGAAGGCGCGCACGCCCTCGTCGAATTCCGGGCGGTCGATCAGCTCGCGCTGGCGCGCGGCCTCGTACGCGAGCTGCGCGGACAGGTCGTTGTTGGCGGCCGCTTCGTAGGCGCGGCGGGTTTCCGGCGCGGCGCCGGCCGGCAGCTTCGCGAGCTGGCGCGCGATCTTCAGGGCCTCGTTGCGCAGCGCCGCGTCGTCGACGCAGGCCCACACCAGCCCCCACTGCTCCGCCTTCTCCGCGGGCAGCCGGTTTCCCAGCAGGGTCAGTGCGGTCGCACGGCCGCGGCCGACGAACTGCTGCAGGAACCAGGTGGTGCCGAGGTCGGGAACGAGGCCGAGCTTCGTCATGAACGGAAGATAGAAGTACGCGGAGCGCGCGGCCAGCACCACGTCCGCCGCCAGCGCGATGCCGATGCCGGCGCCGGCCGCGACACCTGGCAGCGCCGCCACCACCGGCACCGGCAACGCGCGCAGCCCCGTGATGATGGGATTCGAGAGTTCCTCCATGACCTCCTGCGTGGCCTGGCCCCGCGTGAGGTGCTCCCGGCCCGCCGGGATCGCGTTGCCCGCGAGGTCGGCGCCCGCGCAGAACGCGTCGCCGGCGGCGGTGAGCAGCACGGCGCGGATCGCCGGGGTGGCGCGCACCTCGTCGATCACGGCACGCAGCCCGTGCTGCATCGCGCGGCTCAGCGCATTGCGCCGCCCCGGGTTGTCCAGCGTGACCACCGCGACATCGCCGTCGCGCTCCATGCGAACGTGTTCGAGTTCCATGCAGGCATGCTAGGAAGCGCTGCGGATGCGGGAATCGTCCGTTGCGACGAATTGGACGATGTCATTGCAGGTAGGACCCGCAATCCATGTGGCGGTCGATCGAGCGCCATAGGCACCCCGGGTCAAACCCCGCATGACAACGTTCCCCCCAGCCGCGCCGCGTGCGTCGCACCGTCGCCGAACAGCTGCTCGATCACCATCATCCGCCGCAGGCAGTGGCCCACCGGGTACTCGATCGTCATGCCAATGCCGCCATGCAGCTGGATCGCCTGCTGCGCGATGAAGGTGCCGTGCCGCGCCACGAGCATCTTGGCGCGGGAGAGCTCGCGCTCGCGCCGTGCGTCGTCCTCGACCTGCAGCGCCAGCAAGCCCGCCATCGCGGCGCTGCGCACCATCTCCAGGGCCACGCGCATCTCCGCGACGCGGTGGCGCAGCGCCTGGTTGCTGCCGATGGCGCGGCCGAACTGCTGCCGCGCCTGCACGTAGTCGACGGTGAGCGCGTACGCGCGCTCCGCCACGCCGAGCGCTTCGGCGCAGACCGCGGCGAGTCCCGCCTGTTGCACGGCCTCGAGCACGCGCCAGCCACCGGCCAGCGGCTCGGCGAGCGCTCCATCGAACCGGATCTCCGCAGCGGGCGTGTCGTCGATGAGGCGCACGGGCGTGCGCTGGACGCCTGCCTGCATCGCGTCCACCAGGAACAAGGCCACGCCCTCACGCTGCTCCGGCGCACCGCCCGTGCGGGCACTCACGACCAGGAGATCGGCCGAAGCACCATGCAGCACGTTGCGCTTGGGGCCGGTGATGCGCCAGCCATCGCCGCTGCGCGCGGCCTCGGCCTCCACCCACAGCGGCGCATGGCGCGCGGCCGGCTCGTCGTGCGCGAGGGCCAGCACCTGCTGCGCCGACGCGATCGCCGGCAGCCATGCCCCCTGCTGCGCATGCGACCCGCCACGCGCGATGGCCGTTGCGGCCAGCACGGCGGTCGCGAGGAACGGCGAGAGCGCCAGCGCGCGTCCCAGCTCCTGCAGCACGGGAAGCCAGGCGATGGTCGCCTGCCCGAAACCGCCGTGCGCCTCGGGCAGGACCATCGCCGTGACGCCCAGTTCGCCGAGCGCCTGCCACAGGGCCGGGTGCCAGCCTTCCTGGCTCGCAACGGCCAGGCGGCGCCGCTCGAATGAAGCTTGCGCGTCCAGCAGGCGCCGCAGGCTGTCCTGCAGCTGCTGTTCGTCCGCATCGAGCTCGAACTGCATCGCTAGAGACCGCTCACGAGGTGGCCGCCATCCGCGGCCACGAAGGTGCCGGTCATGTAGTCGCCGGCATCGCTCGCCAGCAGCAGCAGCGGCCCAGCGAGGTCACTCGCGTCGCCAAAACGCCGCTGCGGGATGCGACGGCGCATCTTCTCTCCGTGTTCGCTCGCCAGGAAGTCGCGGTTGATGTCGGTTGCGATGTAGCCCGGCGCCAGCGCGTTGACGCGGATGCCGTGCCGTGCCCATTCCAGCGCCAGCGCCCGCGTCAGGTGCACCAGGCCGGCCTTCGAGGCCGCGTACGGCGCCACCTGCGCGCCGACCCGCTCGCCCAGGATGGACGCGATGTTCACGATGCTGCCGCGCCGGCCGAACGCCACCAGCCGGCGCCCCGCCTCGGTGGCGACGAGCCAGGCGCCCTTCAGGTTGGTGTCGACGACCTGGTCCCACTCCTGCTCGGACGTTTGCAGCGCCGGCGTGCCCAGGCCGACACCCGCGTTGTTGATGACGATGTCGGGCAGCGCGCCGGCGGCCGCCATCGTGTCGAACGCGGCGGCGACCGCGTCGGCGCTCGTGACGTCCAGGGCGACGCTGCCGACCTGCGCACCCTGCGACGCCAGGCGTTCCTGCAAGGCCTGCAGGCGGTCGGTGCGCCGCGCCGCCAGCCACACCCGCGCGCCCGCGGCCGCGAGCACGCCCGCGAAGTGCGCGCCCAGCCCGCTGGACGCGCCGGTCACCAGCGCGCAGCGGCCCTGCAGCGAAAACGAGGGCAACGCCGTGCGCAGTTCGGGAGAGGAGAGATCCATCACGCCTCCGGGTAGAAGCTGCGGCCGGCCGCGGCCATCTGGCGCAGCAGCGCCGGCGCGTCGTACAAGGGGCCTTGCGCACAGAGCGCCTCGCACCGCGCCAGCAACTGCGGCAGCCCGAGCCAGTCCGCGTGTTTCAGCGGTCCGCCGAGGTACGCGGGGAAGCCCACGCCCAGCAGCATCGCCAGGTCCAGTTCGGCGGCGCTGGCGACCACGCCCTCTTCCAGGCAGCGGATCGCTTCCAGCACCAGCGCGAGCATCATGCGCTCGACGACCTGCGCGTCGGGCAGGGTACTGCGCGCGCCCTGCTGCAGCTGCGCGAGCAGCGCGCGTGCGGCCGGCGACGCGCTGCGCTTCGGCTTGCCGCCCGCGGCGTCGTAGTCGTAGAAGCCGGCGCCGCTCTTCTGGCCCAGGCGCTGGTGCTGCGCGAGCAGGCGGATCGCATTGCGCTGCGGCACCCGCATGCGCTGCGGGTAGCCTGCCGCGATCACGTCGATCACGTGCGCGCCGGTGTCCATGCCCACCACGTCTTCGAGATAGGCCGGGCCCATGGGCCAGCCGAAGGTTTCGAGGGCGCGGTCGATCTGCTCGTAGTCTCCGCCTTCGGCCAAGAGCTCACAGAACGCGAGGATGTAGGGCGTCAGGATGCGGTTCACCAGGAAGCCGGGACAGTCTTTCACGACGATGGGCGTCTTGCCCAGCGCGGCGGCATAGGCGGTGGCCGTCGCGACCGCGACGTCGCTGCTGCGCGGCCCGCGTACCACCTCCACGAGCGGCATCACCGGCACGGGATTGAAGAAGTGCAGGCCCACCATGTCCTGCGGGCGCGCGAGCGGCGCGGCGATGTCGGCGATGCGCAGGCTGGAGGTGTTCGACGCCAGCACGGTGCCGGGCGCGAGCTGCTGCTCCAGGGCGGCCATGACCTGGTGCTTGACGCCCAGGTTCTCGACGACCGCCTCGACCACGAGTTCGGCCCGGTCCAGGCCGGCATCGTCGCGCTGCGGCGTGATCGCGGCGAGGATGCCGTCGGCCTTCTCCTGCGTCATGCGGCCCTGCTGCACCTGCCTGGCGAGCTGGCGGCGCGCCTCGCCCATGCCCAGGTCCAGGGCCGGCTGCGCGATGTCCTTCATGCGCACCGGCATGCCGCGCAGCGCGGTGGTGTAGGCGATGCCGCCGCCCATGATGCCCGCGCCGATCACGGCGACGGCCCCGGGCTTGCGGCCGCCCTCGGCGTGGCGGCGGGCGCATTTCTTCACCGCCTGCTCGTTGAGGAAGGTCTGCACCATCGCCTTGGCGGCCTGCGTCTGCGTGACCTGGCCGAAGGCCTCGGCTTCCAGCTCCAGCGCGCGGGCGCGGTCGGCGCTGGCCGCCTGCCACATCATGCGCACGGCCAGCGAGGCGGCCGGCTGGTGCCTGGCGGCCTGCGTCGCCAGCATGGCCAGTGCCTCGCGAAAAATCGTGCCGTCGAAAGCGGGCACCGCGACCCGCTTGCGCTGCTGCGCGGCGCGCCACTCCACCTGCCCCTCCACGCAGCGCCACAGGAGCGCGAGCGCCTCCTCGCGCAGCTTCTCGGGCGCCGCGATCGCGTCCACCACGCCGACGCGCAGCGCCTCGGCGGCCTTGGCCGGCTTGCCGCTCACCACCCAGTCCACCGCGACCTGCGGCCCGGCGACACGCGACAGCCGCACCGTGCCGCCGAAGCCTGGGAACAGCCCCAGCTTCACCTCCGGCACGCCCAACTGCGCGGCCTGCGACATCACGCGTTGCGCGCCGGCCAGCGCCAGCTCCAGCCCCCCGCCCAGCGCGAACCCGTTGATGGCGACGACGCTCGGCACGGCCAGGTCTTCGAACGCGACGAACACCTGGTTCGCCTGCAGCACGTCGCGCGCGACCTCGTCGGCCGTGCAGCGGAACTTGCGCCCGAACTCGGTGATGTCGGCGCCGACGATGAAGACGTCCTTGGCGCTGGTCACCAGCACGCCGCGCACCGATGCATCGGCGGCGATCGCCGCCACGGCGCGGCCGAACTCGGCCACCGCCCGGTCGTCCAGCTTGTTGATCGCTTCGCCCTGGCGGTCGAAGCACAGCTCCACCAGGCCGCCTTCCAGCGCCGTCACGCGCACGCAATCACCCGCGAACATCGCCTGCTCCTTCCGCCCAGCGCGACGCCGCGTGCAGCCGCTGGCGGCACTCGGCGACGATGCGCTCGATGAGGTCCGCGCAGGTGGGCACGTCGTCGATCAGCCCGATACTCTGGCCGGCGCTGATCACGCCGCCGTCGACCTCGCCGCTTTGCAGCGCGGCGCGTCCGCGCGTGCCGATCACCAGCGGCTTGATGTCCTCGAACCGGCAGCCGCCCGGACGGTATTCCAGCTCGCGCACCTCGTGGGCGATCTGGTTGCGGTACACGCGCGCGGTGTTCTTCAGGGTGCGGAAGATCAGTGCCGTGTCGCGCTCGCTGCCCTTGACCAGCGCCTGCTTGACGTTGTCGTGGATCGGCGCCTCCTGGGTGGCGCAGAAGCGCGTGCCCATGTTGATGCCCTCGGCGCCCAGCGCCAGGGCCGCGGCCATGCCGCGGCCGTCGGCGATGCCGCCCGAAGCGATGACCGGGATCTTCAGCGCGCGCGCCGCCGCGGGGATCAGCACCAGGCCGCCGACGTCGTCCTCGCCGGGGTGGCCGGCGCATTCGAGCCCGTCGATCGAGACCATGTCCACGCCGGCCCGTTCGGCCGAGAGAGCGTGGCGCACCGTCGTGCACTTGTGGATGACGGTGATGCCGTGCGCCTTGAAGATGGCGATGAACTCGCGCGGACTGTTGCCCGCCGTCTCGACGATGCGGATGCCGCTGTCGACGATCGCCTGCACGTACTCGGCATAAGGCCGCGGCGTGGCCGAGGGCAGGATGGTGAGGTTGACGCCGAAGGGCCGGTCCGTCATGGAGCGGCAACGCGCGATCTCGCGCCGCAGGTCGTCCGGGGTGGGCTGGGTGAGCCCGGTGAGGACGCCCAGGCCGCCGGCATTGGACACCGCGGAGGCGAGCTCGGCCAGGCCGACCCACTGCATTCCGCCCTGGATGATGGGGTAGCGGATCCCCAGGCTCTCGGTGACACGGGTTTTCATGGTGCAGCCATGCTAGGAAGCGCCCCGCGGCCGGGCATCGTCGCATGCGACGAATTTGCCGCGGCCCCGGCGGCCGGCCCAAATTCGTCGCAAGCGACGATGGCCCGGCGGGGGCCCGTTCCTAGACTGCGCCGCATGGCCAGCGAACACATCACCACGCACCTGTCCGGGGGCATCCTGACGATCACCCTCAACCGCCCGGACAAGCTCAACGCGTTCACCACGCAGATGGGCGCGGAGATCGGCGCCGCCCTGGACCGCGCCGATCGCGACGATGAAGTGCGCGTGGTCGTCTTCACCGGCGCCGGTCGCGGCTACTGCGCCGGCGCCGACATTTCCGACGGCGGTTCGGTGGGCGCCGGCTCCGGCATGGAGCGCAAGGGGCTGCCCCCCGGCGGCATCGGCCAGCGCCTGTTCGAATCGCACAAGCCGCTGATCGCGGCAATCCATGGCGCGGCGGTCGGCGTGGGCGTCACGATGACGCTGCCGATGGACATCCGCATCTGTGCCGACAACGCGAAGTTCGGTTTCGTCTTCACCCGCCGCGGCCTCGTGCCCGAGGCGGGCAGCGCCTGGTTCCTGCCGCGCATCGTCGGCCTGCCCAAGGCGCTGGAGTGGGTCTATGCGGGCCGCACGGTCACGGCGCAGGACGCGCTGGCCGCCGGCCTGGTCAGCGAGGTGGTCGCACCCGAGGCATTGCTGGAACGCGCCTACGCCATCGCCCGCGAGATCGCCGACAACACTGCGCCCGTGGCGACCGTGCTCACGCGCCAAATGATGTGGCGCGCCTCGGCCGCGCCGCATCCGGAGGCGGCGCTGCGCATCGACTCCACGCTGAACCTGGCACTGGCGCAAAGTGGCGACGTGAAGGAAGGCTTCGCCGCCTTCCGCGAGAAGCGGCTTCCGAATTTCCCTGGCAGCGCCAGCAAGGACCTGCCGGCGCCCTGGCCGTGGTGGTGAACAAAGGACATCCGACATGAGCATGCACTGTGACCTCCTGATCCGCGGCGGCCGCGTGGCCGACGGCCTGGGCTCGCCCCTGTTCGACGCCGACGTGGCGGTGCGCGACGGCCGCATCGTCTGCGTCGGCCGCTTCGACGGCGAGGCCCGCGAAATCGTCGACGCGAGAAGCGCCGTGGTGGCCCCCGGCTTCGTCGACATCCACACGCACTACGACGGCCAGGCCGTATGGGATTCCCAGCTGGCTTCTTCCAGCTGGCACGGCGTGACCACCGCCGTGATGGGCAACTGCGGCGTGGGCTTCGCGCCGGTGCGCGTGCACGACCGCGAGCGCCTGATCGAGCTGATGGAAGGCGTGGAGGACATTCCCGGCGTGGCCCTGCACGAAGGGCTGGACTGGGCCTGGGAAAGCTTCGCGGACTACCTGCAGGCGCTGGAGCGCCGGCCGCACGACATGGACCTGTGCGCACAGCTGCCGCACGGCGCGCTGCGCGTGTACGTGATGGGCGAGCGCGCCGCGCGCCTGGAGCCCGCGAACGACAGCGACGTGGCGCGCATGCGCGAGATCGCCGCCGAAGCGATGCGCGCCGGCGCGCTGGGCTTCAGCACCTCGCGCTCCATCAACCACCGCAGCATCAAGGGCGAGCCCACGCCTTCGCTGCGGGCGAGCGAGGCGGAGCTCCTGGGCATCGCGATGGGCCTGCGCGATGCCGGCCGCGGCGTGCTGCAGCTGCTGTCGGACTTCGACACGCCCTCGCTGGAGGAGGAGTTCGCCATGCTGCGACGGGTGGTGGAGAAATCCGGCCGTCCCCTGTCCTTCACGGTGGCGCAGAAGCATGACGACCCGGAGGGCTGGCGCAAGCTGCTGAAGCTGGTGGACCAGGCGGTGCGCGACGGCCTGCCGATCCGCGGGCAGGTAGCGCCGCGGCCCATCGGCATGCTGCTGGGGCTGCAGGCCAGCCTCAATCCCTTCTCGGGCTCGCCGATGGTGCGCGAGATCGCCGACCGGCCGCTGGCCGAGCGCGTCGCCCTCATGCGCGACCCGGCGTTCAAGGCCGCGGTGCTGGAACTCCTCTCGCGCACCACGCGCAAGCGCCTGGACCTGAAGCTGCTGTTCCCCTTCGGCGACCCGCCCAACTACGAACCGGACCCCTCCACCTCGATTGCCGCACAGGCGGAGCGCACGGGCCGCAACCCGGACGAACTCGCCTACGAGCTCACGCTCGCCGACGAAGGCCGTGCCTTCCTCTACACGCCGTTCGCCAACTACGCCGACGGTAACCTGGACGCATGCAAGGAGATGATGGCGGACCCGAACACGGTGATCGGCCTCGGCGACGGCGGTGCCCACGTGGGCATGATCTCCGACGCCAGCTTTCCCACCTTCCTCATGACGCACTGGGCCAAGGAGTGCGGCCGCAGCGACGGCTTCGACCTGAGCTGGCTGATCAAGCGCCAGACTTCCGACACCGCGCGGACCGTGGGCCTGATGGACCGCGGCGTGGTCGCCCCCGGCATGAAGGCGGACCTCAACGTCATCGACGTGGAGAAACTGGCGCTGCCCGCGCCGCGCATGAAGTTCGACCTGCCCGCGGGCGGCAAGCGGCTGTTGCAGAAAGCCGAGGGCTACCGCGCCACCATCCTCTCGGGCGTGGTCACCTACCGCGACGGGCAGCCGACGGGCGCACTGCCGGGACGGCTGGTGCGCGGCCCGCAGGCGGCGGTGGCCGTGTGAGGAGCAGGCGATGCCGCTGACGGACAAGGTGGTGGTCGTGACGGGCGCGTTCGGGCAGCTCGGGCGCGCGGTGGTGGGCGAAGCCATTGCGCAGGGCGCGCGGGTGGCGCTGCTGGACGTGGCCACCGGCGAGGCGCCCGCCGGCAGCCGCGCCTGGAAGGTGGACCTGACGGCGCTTGCGGACGCCACGCGCGTGTTCGGCGAGATCGCGCAGCACTTCGGCCGCATCGACGCATTGGCCAGCATCGCCGGCGGCTTCCGTTTCCAGACGCTGGGCGGCAGCGAGGATCTCTCCGAATGGTCCAGCATGCACGCCATCAACCTGCAGACCTGCGTGACCGCGGCCAAGGCGGCGCTGCCGCACCTGCAGCGCGCGGGCGCCGGACGCATCGTCAACGTCGGCGCGATGGGCGCGGTGAAGGGCGCGAGCGGCATGGGCGCCTATGCGGCGTCCAAGGCGGGCGTCATGCGCTTCACCGAGTCGCTGGCCGACGAAGTGAAGCAACAGGGCATCACGGTCAACGCGGTGCTTCCCAGCATCATCGACACGCCGCAGAACCGCGCCGACATGCCCGATGCGAAGCACGATCGCTGGGTCAAGCCGCAGGAGCTCGCGCGCGTCGTCGCCTTCCTGCTGTCCGACGCGGCGTCGGCCGTGACGGGCGCCCTGGTGCCGGTCACCGGCAGGACCTGAACCTCGCGCATGGCGCACCTGGTGTTCTGCCTGCGCCGGCTGCCGCACCTGACGCGCGAGCAGTTCCAGGCCTACTGGCGCGACGTGCACGCTCCGCTGGTGCGCTCGCATGCGGAAGCGCTGGGCCTGTCAGCGTATGTGCAGAGCCACGCGCTGCCGGAAGACGCGGGGAAGGGCTTGAGCCGCGAGCGCGGCAGCCCGCCCGGATTCGACGGCATCGCGCAGCTGTGGTGGCAGGACCGGACCCTGACTCCGGAGCAGAAGGAAGCCGCGCGCCGCGCCAATGCCGCCCTGCTCGCCGACGAACGCACCTTCATTGACCTCGCCGCTTCGCCGCTGTTCCTGGTGCAGGACCACGAGGTGCTGCGCATGTTCGCGCAGAGCCGCGCCGCCTGAATCCCGCAAGGAGATCGCATGTCCCGCTCCCGCCTCTCGCGCCGGCAAGTGCTGGCCCTGGCAGCCGCCGCCGCTTGGCCGGCCGGTACGCTGGCCGCGTCGGCCTGGCCGGACCAGCCGATCCGCTTCATCGTGCCCTATGCGCCCGGCGCGACGACCGACCTGGTGATGCGCATGGCCAGCGAGCACGTGGCGCGACGGCTCGGTGAACCGATCGTTCTCGACAGCCGTCCCGGCGCCGGCGGCGCGGTGGGCATGGCGGCGCTCGCCAAGGCGGCGCCCAACGGCTACACGATAGGCGCGACGGCTGGCTCCATGCTGATCGCCACGCCGATGATCAACGACGGTCTGGCCTTCACGCCGGCGGACTTCGCCTTCGTGAGCCTGCTGGCCAACGTGCCCTTCGTGCTGACGGTGCCAGTGGCCACGCCGGTGAACAGCGCGGCGGAACTGCTGCAGTACGTCCGTGCGCACCGCGACAGGCTGAGCTACGGCTCGGTGGCGGTCGGCCACTACGCGCACGTGGCGATGCAGGAGGTGAGCGAGTCGCAGGACGCCGGCATGGTGCACGTGCCGTACAAGGGCGAGGCGCTGATCATCCAGGACCTGATCGGCGGGCAGCTGCAGCTCGGGTTCTTCTCGCCCTCGTCCATCAAGCCCATGGCCGATGCGGGCAAGGTGCGCCTGCTGGGCGTCTCGGGCAAGCGGCGCCTGAAGGCGCTGCCCGACGTGCCGACGCTCGCGGAGCAGGGCTGGTCGGCGCCCCTTTTCAGCATGAACGCCGGCTGGCTGGGCGTGGTGGCGCCGGCGAAGACGCCCGCGCCCATCCTGCAGCGCCTCAGCGCCGAGTACATGGCGGCCATCCGCGACCCGCAGGTGAGCCGGCAGATTTCCGACGTGGGCCTCGATCCCGTGGGCAGCACCGCGGAGCAGTTCGCCGCGGTGTATGCGGCGGAGCGGCCCGTTTGGAAGAACCTGCTCACGAAGGCAGGCCTGGAACTGAAAGGCCTGCGGTGAACTTCTGCCGGGTCGAACGCGAAGGGCCCGTGACGGTCATCACCATCACCCGCCCCGAGGTGATGAACGCGCTGCATCCGCCGGCGCAGGAGGAACTCTCCGCGGCCATGGACGACTTTGCGGCCGACCCGCACCAGTGGGTGGCCATCCTCACCGGCGCGGGCGAGCGGGCGTTTTGCGCCGGCAACGACCTGAAGTACCAGGCGGGCGGCGGCCCGCGCAAGCGCCTGTCCACCGGATTCGGCGGGGTGACGTCGCGCTTCGACCTCGACAAGCCCCTGATCGCCGCGGTCAACGGCGTCGCCCTGGGCGGCGGCCTCGAGATCGCGCTGGCCTGCGACCTCATCGTCGCGGCGAGCCATGCGACGTTCGCCCTGCCGGAGGTGAAGGTCGGCCTGGCGGCGCTCGCGGGCGGCATCCAGCGCCTGGGGCGCCAGATCGGCGCCAAGCGGGCGCTGGGCATGATCCTCACCGGCCGCCACGTGGGCGCCGGGGAAGCACAGGCGCTCGGCTTCGTCAACGAGGTGGTGGCACCCGGCGAAGCACTGGCCGCGGCGAAGCGCTGGGCGCAGGCGATCGTGGAAGCGAGTCCGCTGTCGGTGCGCGCGTCGAAACAGGCGCTGATGCGTGGGCTGGACGAGCCCTCGCTGGCGCAGGCGATCGCACACGAGCGGGAGTATCCCGCGGCGTTGGCGATGTTCGCGTCGGAGGATTACGTCGAGGGCCCGCGGGCGTTCGCGCAGAAGCGCAAGCCGCGGTGGCAGGGCCGTTAGGTCAACGGACGGTCAGCACGATCTTGCCGAGCGCCTTGCGGTCTGCCACGATCCGCAGCGCCTCGGCCGCCCGCTCCAGCGGGTACCGCGCCGTGATCGCCGGCTTCACCCTGCCCTCGGCCAGCCATCCCACCAGCTGCTCGCGCAAGGCCGCATAGCGCTGCGGCTCGGCCCGCGCGAACGCGCCGTAGAACACGCCCACGATGCTGCACCCCTTCAGCAGCGCCAGGTTCAGCGGCAGCTTCGGGATGCCGGCGGTGAAGCCGATGACGAGGTAGCGGCCGTTCCAGGCCATGCCGCGCAGTGCGGGTTCCGCATACTCGCCGCCCACGGGGTCGTACACGACGTCGACGCCGCGCCCGTCGGTGAGCGACTTGATGCGCTCGCGCAGGTCCTGCTGCGCGTAGTTGATGGTCGCATCGGCGCCGCGCTCGCGGCACAGCGCGAGCTTCTCCTCCGACGAGGCGGCCGCGATCACGCGCGCGCCCATCAGTTTGCCCAACTCGATCGCGGACAGCCCCGTGCCGCCGGCGGCGCCCAGCACCAGCAGCGTCTCGCCGGCTCGCAGCAACGCGCGCTCCTGCAGGCCGTAGTGCGTGGTGCCGTAGGTGATCAGCAGCGCCGCGGCAGCCTCCATGGACACGCCCTGCGGGATCGCCACCAGCCGGTCCGGCGTGGTAAGCACCTCCTCGGCGAAGCCGCCCCAGCGGCAGGCGGCGATCACACGGTCCCCGGGACGCCAGCCCGTCACGCCCGCGCCGAGTGCCTGCACCGTTCCGGCCACCTCGCCGCCCGGCGAGAAGGGCAGCGGCGGCTTGATCTGGTAGCGGTCCTCGATCATCAGTGTGTCGGGGAAGTTGACGGCGGCCGCATGCACCGCCACCACCACTTCTCCCGGTTTCGGCTCCAGCGACGGCAGGTCCTCGACGGCCAGCGACTCCGGCGGGCCGTAGGCGCGTGCGACGACCGCCTTCAATCGCGCACCTGCAGGCCGGCCTTGATGAACAGCTGCTTCCACACCGGGCGCTCGGCCTGGTAGGTCGCCGCGAACTGCTCGCTGGTGCTGCCCACGGGGTCCATGCCGTAGTCGGCGATCTGGTCATAGATCTGCTGCGTCTTGATCGCCGCCACGTATTCCGCGCTCAGGCGTTGCACGATGGGCGCAGGCGTCTTGCCGGGTGCGACCACGCCCACCCAGCCCGGATTCATCTTGAAGATCGGCGCCGCCCAGCCCTGCTCGGCGAGGGTCGGCACGTTGGGCATCATCTTCAGGCGCTTCGTCCCCGACACGCCGATCGCCTTCAGCTTGCCGCTGTCGATCATGGGCTTGGCGGTCGAAGGCGCGAAGAAGGCGAACTGCAGCTGGTTGCCCAGGACGTCCTGCATCAGCGGCGACTCGCCCTTGTACGGGGAGTGCACCATGCCCGCGTGCAGCTGTTCGCTCACCTCCAGCAGCGCAACGTGGCCGTAGTGGCCCACGGCGGTCGAGCCGTAGTTGAGCTTGCCCTTGTTGGCCGCCACGTACTTCAGGAACTGCTCGCCGTTGGTCACGGGCACGGAGGCGTTCACCGTCAGCACCATCGGCACGCTCGCGAGCAGGCTGACGAAGGCGAAGTCCCGGGCCGGGTCGTAGCCGACCGGGTTGAGCAGCGGTGTCGCGATGATCGTGGAACTGGCGGTCGCGCCGATCGTGTAGCCGTCCGGCTGCGCATTGGCGACGGCCGTCATGCCCACCGCCCCGCCGGCTCCCGCACGGTTGTCGATCACGACCGGCTGGCCGATGCGCTTGGAGACCGCGTCGCCCACGGTGCGCATGGTGAGGTCCGTGACCCCTCCCGGCGCATACGGCACGATGAAGCGGATGGGGCCCTTGGGGTAGTCCCCGTCCGCGAAGGCGCGCGGGCCCAGGCCCAGCAGTGCGCTTCCGGCGGCCGCCTGGGCCAGCCACTGCCGGCGGGAGAGGGAGGGGGTGTGCATGCTGTCTCCTTGGTGGAAGCGCATGCTAGGAACCGGCCCGGCGCGGGACCATCGTCGAATGCGACGATTTTTCGGCCTGCTCCCGCGCTTCGTCGATTGCGACGATGCCCGCCGCGGGAGCGCTCCCTAGCATCGGTCCCATCACGAGGAGACCGACTTTGGATTTCGACATCCCCGAGGACCTGAAGCGCACGCTGCGCGAGATCGACACCTTCGTCGAACGCGAGCTGGTCCCGCTGGAGCAGGCGCACCCGCAGTTCTTCGACCACCGCCGCGAACACGCGCGCACCGACTGGGAGCGCGGCGGCATCCCCAGCCAGGCGTTCGAGGACCTCGTGATGGAGGCACGCCGCCGCTCCGACCGCGCCGGCTTCCTGCGCCTGGGCCTGCCGAAATCGGTGGGCGGCCAGGAGGCATCCAACCTCGCGGTGGTGGTGATCCGCGAGCACCTGTCCGCCCGCGGCATCGGCCTGCAGGGCAACCTGCACGACGAATCCTCCGTGGTGCCCAGCATCCCCATGGTGCACCTGATGAACGCCTTCGGCAGCCCCGAACAGAAGGCGACATACCTCGAAGGCCTCGTGACCGGCGAGCACTTCCTCGCGTTCGCGCTGACGGAGCCGGACCACGGCAGCGACGCCACCTGGCTGGAGACCACCGCGGTGCACGACGGCGACCACTGGGTGCTCAACGGCATGAAGCGCTTCAACAGCGGCGTGCACAAGGCGAGCGCAGACCTCGTGTTCGCCCGCACCTCCGGCAAGCCGGGGGATGCCGACGGCATCACGGCCTTCCTGGTGCCGATGGACGCGCCCGGGTTGGAAGTCCTGCATTACCACTGGTGCTTCAACATGCCGTCGGACCACGCCGAGGTGAAGGTGGACAACGTGCGCGTGCCGCACAGCGCCATCGTCGGCCGCGAAGGCAAGGGGCTGGACGTCGCCCAGAACTTCGTGCACCAGAACCGCATCCGCCAGGCGGCGCAGAGCGCGGGCGTGGCGCGCTACTGCGTGGGCGAGGCAGTGAAGTACGCGCGCGAGCGCAAGAGCTTCGGCAAGCCGCTGGCGCAGCACCAGGCGATCCAGTTTCCGCTGGCGGAGATGCACGCCGAGGTGGAGATGGTGCGCAACTACGTGTTCAAGGTCGCCAACGAGCTGGATCGCAAGCCGCTCGAGAGCGTGAGCGATCAGGTGGCCATCGCCAACTTCCGCGCCAACCGCCTCGCCTGCAACGCCGCGGACCTGGCGATCCAGGTACACGGGGGCATCGGCTACACGCGCGGCAAGCCCTTCGAGCACATCTACCGCCACTTCCGCCGCTACCGCATCACCGAGGGCTCCGACGAGGTCCAGATCCGCAAGGTCGCGGCCTACCTGTTCGGCTTCGCGGGGCCGAACAAGGCCACGAAGGGAGAGCAGGCATGACACGCGACGCGTCGGCCGGCCCGCTGGCCGGCATCAAGGTCCTGGACCTCGCCTCGGTGATCATGGGCCCGGTGGCCGCGCAGCACCTCGCCGACATGGGCGCCGACGTCATCAAGGTGGAGGCGCCGGAGGGCGACCTCACCCGCTCGCTGGGCCCGCGCCATTCCGCCGACATGGGTGCGGTGTTCCTCACCTGCAACCGGAACAAGCGCAGCATCGTGCTGGACCTGAAGCAGCCGCGCGCCCGCGACGTGCTGTACCGGCTGGTGGCCGGCAGCGACGTGCTGATCCACTCGATCCGCAGCGAACCCGCGGCAAAGATCGGCCTGACCTGGGAGGCGCTGCGCAAGCACAACGAACGCCTCGTCTACTGCCACGTGAAGGGCTACGCCGACGAGGGCGCCTACGGCGGCCAGCCCGCCTTCGACGACACCATGCAGGCGGAAAGCGGCATGGCGATGCTGCAGACCGTGGTGGCCGGCGAGCCGCGTTACTTCCCCTCGTCCATCGTCGACAAGATCTGCGCCATCCACGCGGCGTACGCGGTCGTGCTGGCCCTGTTCGAGCGCCAGCACAGCGGCCTCGGGCAGCAGGTGGAGCTGCCGATGTTCGAGACCATCACGCACTTCAACCTCACCGAGCACCTGTGGGGTGACACCTTCGTCCCGCCCAAGGGCCCCATGGGCTACGAGAGCGTGCGCAAGGGCATCCGCAAGCCCTACCCGACCAGGGACGGCCACCTTGCCTTCCTGCCCTATTCCGACGTGCACTGGCGCAAGTTCTTCGGCCTGATCGGCAGGCCCGAGCTGGCGGACGACCCGCGCTTCAGCAGCTTCCACGCGCGCCAGAAGAACTACGACGCCGTGTTCGGCATCGTGCGGGAGACGCTGCGCGAGCGGACCACCGCGGAATGGGTGCAGCTGTTCCAGGACGCGGACATCCCCATGTCCGCGGTGAACCGCATCGAGGACATGCTGGAGCACCCGCACCTGCAGAGCGTCGGTTTCTGGAAGGCCATGGAGCACCCCACCGAGGGCACGCTGCGCATGGCCTCCAATCCGATCAAGCTGCAGCGCACGCCGCCCACCATCCGCCGCCTGGCCCCGCGCCTGGGCGAGCACACGCGCGAGGTGCTGCGCGAGTTCGAGTTCCGCGGCGACGAGATCGATCGCCTGCTGGACGAGAGGGTCGCCCGCACCTGGACCGCGGAGGCGGCGGCGTGAGCGAGCCGGCGATCGCTTCCACCGACGGCGAGACCTTCGAGGAACGCGTGGCCACGCTGGCCCGCCGGCGGCTCGGCGCGACCGGCCCCGTGAGCGAATTACAGGCCCTCACTGCCGGCGCGAACAAGGGAACGTGGTCGTTCCGCGCGCCGCTGGCGGATGGCCTCGCAGGCTTCATCCTGCAGACGCAGGCGCCCTCCGGCGCGCCCGATCCCGAGGCCGGCCCCGACGACTGGGTGCCGCACCTGGACGGCACGCAGGAGTTCCGCGTCATGCAGGCCGCGCAGGCGGCGGACGTGCCGGTGCCGCAGGTGCGGCACATCCTCGTGCCGGAAGACGGCCTCGGCGAAGGGGCGGTCACGGGCCGCGTCGACGGCGAGAGCATCCCGGCGCGCGTGCTGCGCCAGCCCGAGCTGGCCGCGGCGCGCGAGCGCATGGCGTCACAATGCGGGCGCATCCTGGCCGCGATCCATCGCGTGCCGCTGCAGCCGCTGCCCTTTCTGCGCGAGTTCGGGCTCGAGCAGACGCTGGCCCTCTACCAGCGGACGCTCGACGCGGTGGGCCTGCCCCTGCCGGCCCTGGAGCTGGCCCTTCGCTGGGCACGCGAGCACCAGCCGGACCAGGCACGCCGCACGCTCGTGCACGGCGACTTCCGGACCGGCAACTTCATCGTCGGCTCGCAGGGCGTCCGCGCCGTGCTGGACTGGGAGATCGCCCACGTCGGCGACCCGATGGAAGACCTGGGCTACCTGTGCATGCGCACCTGGCGTTTCGGCGGCGCCGGTCCCGTCGGCGGCTTCGGCGCGCGCGAGGAGCTGTTCGCCGCGTACGAGCAGGCGTCCGGCCTCGTTGTCGATCCGCGTGAGGCGCGGTTCTGGGAAGTGGTCGGCGCCATGCGCTGGGCGCTGGGCTGCGTGCGCCGCGCCCATGCCTGGCGCCACCAGGACACGCGGAGGCTGGAATTCGCCGCCGTCGGGCGCCGCATCGAGGAACCCCTCTACGATCTGCTCGATGTGATCGAAGGGCGCGACTGACGCCCGTACCAGGAGACACAATGACGCCCTCTTTCCTTTCGCGCCGCCGCTGGCTGGCGCGCGCCGTCGCCGGCGCAATGGCCGCAGGCCTCGCCTGCTGTGCCCTCGCCCAGTCGGACTGGCCGAAGATGCCGATCAAGCTGATCGTCCCCTATGCGCCGGGGGGCGCGAACGACGTCGTGCTGCGCCTGGTCAGCCAGCGCGTGGCGCAGCACCTGGGCCAGCCGATCCTCGTCGAGAACCGTCCGGGCGCGGGCGGCGTGGTGGGGACCAACGTCGTCGCAAAGGCCGCGCCGGATGGCTACACCATCGGCGTCGGCTCCACCTCCACGCTGATCGCTACGCCGCTGACCAACCCGGCTTCGACGCTGGACGTGGGCAAGGACCTCAGCTTCGTCGCTCTGCTCGCCTCGTCTCCCATGCTGCTCGCCGCGAACAACGCGCTGCCCGTGAACAGCGCGGCGGGGCTGCCCAAGCTGCTGCAGGACGAGAAGGGCAAGCTGAGCTATGGCTCCATGGCGGTGGGCCACTTCGGCCACGTCCTGATCAAGGAACTGAGCGACACCTATGACGCCGGCATGGTGCACTCGCCGTACAAGGGAGAGGCGCCCCTGCTGCAGGACCTGATCGGGGGCCAGATCCAGCTCGCGCTGATCACGCCCCCCGCGGTGCAGGCGATGGCCGAGGCCGGACGCGTGAAGCTGCTGGGGGTGTCGGGCACCAAGCGCCTGAAGCTGTTCCCCAATGTGCCCACGCTCGCCGAGCAGGGCTTCACGGCGCCGATCTACAGCATGAACGCGGGCTGGATCGGCATCATCGCCCCGGCCGGCACGCCGGCGCCGATCGTGAAGAAGCTGGGCGAAGCCTTCGACGGCGCCGTGCGCGAGCCCGAGGTGCACGAAAAGCTCGTCGACCTGGGACTGGACCCGATCGCCGGCGACGGTGCGGCGATGGCCGCCGCCTATGCGCAGGAAAAACCGGTGTGGCGCGGCCTGCTGGCCAAGGCCGGCCTGCCGGTCAAGCCGGACTAGGCTTCACGCCAGCAGCAGATCCTGCAGGCGCGCGCGGCGGCGCGCGTCCAGGCCGGCGGCCTCGGCGAGATAGCGACCGGTGCCGCCGAATTCCGACGCGATCACGTCGAAGGCGGCGTCCAGGAACTCGGCTTGCACGGTGCCGAGGACCTGCATGATCTCCGGCGCGAAACGCGCGCTCTCGCGCGGGCCCACGCGCGTGTTGGTGGCCAGGTAGTCCTCGAGAACGCCGTCGGCAGGCACGTCCAGCGCCGTGAGCAGCATGGCGGCCATGAAACCGGTGCGGTCCTTGCCGGCGGCACAGTGGATCACCAGGGGGTGCCCCGAGCGCTCCAGCACATGCGCGAAAAAGGCGGCCAGCTGCGGCCGCGCGTGCCGCACGAACCCTTCGTAGGCCTCGCGCATGAAGCGCCGCGCGGCCTGCGGTGTCATCGGTTCGCCGTGCGCGGCGAGCGCCAGCAGCTTCTGAGCCACCGTGGGTTCGATGGGCAGGGACCGTACCTGGGCACGCGGCAAGCCGCAGGCCAACTTCGTCCGCTCGGTCACGCCGCGCAGGTCGACGACCGACACGTCCTCGCCCAGGTGCGCCTGCAGCGCGGCGACGTCCTGCGCGTGCAATTCGCCGAGATGGCCGGAGCGGAACACGCAGCCGTGGCGCACGCGGCGGCCGCCCGCGGCGGACGCTCCTCCGAGGTCGCGGAAATTCGGGGCACCAAGCAGCACCGCAGCGACAGCACGGTCGGCGAAGGGAGCGCGGCTCATCGCGCCGCGGCCAGCCACTTGGGGTTGTTGATGCGCAGCGCCGCCTCGATGCCCTCGCGCAGGTGCGCCAGCAGGGCCGGGTCGTCGACAGCGAAGTCGCCGGCGCGAATCGCGCGCGCAAGTTCGGCGTTGAGCTCCTCGAGGCTTCCGTCGTGACCGAGCAGCGCGCGCAGGCGTGCGGCTTCGGCGGCATCGGCGGCGGGCCCGAGCTCCAGCTCGCGGCGCACGGTGGACAGCACGCGCGCGACGATCTTCAGCTGGAACTGGTGCAGCTTCGAGACCTGCGGCGCGATCTCGGTGTCCAGGTAGTCCTGCACGATGGCGAGCAGGTCGGAGGCGGCGGGGCGGCTGTGGGGCATCACTGCTCCTCCTGGGGCCACTGGTACAGCGCAGGCTGCTTTTCGACGAAGCGGCGCGCCGCCTCACGGTGGAATTCGCTCTGCAGGCACACCGCCTGCGCCAGCCCTTCCTGCGCATAGACCTGGCGGCGCTCGGATTCGAAGGCGTGGTTCATCACGCCCTTGGCGATGCCGATCGCGGCCGTCGGCGCGGCGTGGTAGCGCTCCGCGTGCGCCAGCGCGGCCTGCAGCACGTCGTCCTCGCAGATGCGGTGCGCGAGGCCGATCTGCAGCGCTTCGGCGGCGTCGACCACGCGCGCGCTGAACACCAGGTCCTTGGCACGCGCCAGCCCGATGGCGCGGGGCAGCAGGTACATGCCGCCGGCATCGGGGACGAAGCCCAGCCGTGCGAACACGCTGCAGAAACGCGCGCGCGGCGACGCGAGGACGAAATCCGCGGCCAGTGCCAGCGAGAGGCCGGCGCCGAATGCCACTCCGTCGACGGCGGCAATCACCGGCTTTTCCAGGTCCACGAGCTCGTCGAACCAGCGATGCAGGCGCAGCAGCCGCTCGCGCCCGCCGAAGACCTTGTCCTGGCCGCCGCTCGCAGGCACCATGGCCTTAACGTCGCCGCCGGCGCAGAAGTGGCCGCCCGCGCCCGTGAGCACCACGGCGCGCACGGAGGGGTCGTCGCGCACCTCGTCGATCGCGGCGGCGAATGCCTCGCGCATCGTGGGGTCCAGCGCATTGCGCTGGTCCGGCCTGTTCATCGTGAGCACCGCAGTGGCGCCCACGCGTTCGATCAGCAGAACGGTCATGGTGGGTTCCTTCCCACTGAAGTGTCGCGCCGGGGCCGCCGGATGGCGTCGTCGCAACCGACGATGCAACGCCGCGCCCCTCGGCCTAGAGTGCGCGCATGTCGACCGATCCCATCGAGGTCCTCCCACGCAACCGCCTGGACGAGACCGCCCTCGCCCGCTTCCTCGCCTCCTGCCTGCCGGAGTACGGCGGGCAGCTGCGCGTGCGCCAGTTCCCGGCGGGCTTTTCCAATCCGACCTATGCCCTCGACGCGGTGGACCGCGAGGGACGGCCGCGCGAATACGTGCTGCGCAAACGCCCGGGCGGCGAACTGCTGCCGTCCGCGCATCGCGTGGATCGCGAGTTCCGGGTGTTGCGCGCCCTGGCCCGCACGGATGTGCCCGTGCCCAAGGCCCGCGTGTTGTGCGAAAACCCCTCGGTGCTGGGCCAGAGCTTCTTCGTGATGAACCGGGTGCACGGACGGCTCTCCCCGAATCCTGCGCTTCCAGGATTCACCGTCGACGAGCGCCGCGCGGTCTACGAGGACCTGGTCGCGGTGCTGGCGCGCATCCACGCGGTGGACGTGCAGGCGGCGCACCTGGCCGACTACGGCAAGAACGGCGCCTACCTCCAGCGCCAGGTGGACCTGTGGCTGCGCCAGTACCGCGCCGCAGAGACCGAGCACCTGCCGGACATGGAAGCCCTCGGAAAGTGGCTGGCCGCAAACACGCCCGAAAGCAGCCGCACGACGCTCGTGCACGGCGACTACCGGACCAACAACGTGCTGCTGCACCCGACCGAACCCCGGATCGCCGCCGTCCTGGACTGGGAGCTCAGCACGCTCGGCGATCCGCTCAGCGACCTCGCGTACACCTGCATGTGTTACTGGCTGCCCGACCCGCCGGTCGGCTTCGGTGACGTGGACCCGGCCGCCCTTGGCATTCCTTCGGAGGAGGCCTTCTTGCAGTCGTACTGCCGTGCGAGCGGCATTGCGGAGGTCCGACACTGGAATTTCTACATGGCACTGCAGATGTTCAAGAGCGCGGCCATCCTGCAGGGCATCTACAAGCGCGCGCTTGCCGGCGAGGGCACGACTGCAGCGTTGCAGAAGAAGGAGCAGGTGCGGTTCCGCTCCTCGGTGGGATTGGCCATTGCCCGCGGGATGCGCGTGAAGTAAGCCCCGGTAGTACAAGGGCTTGATGGCTCAGGGCATTGTGCTGCAGGGGGGACTTCGATGAAGCCCTGTGGACAAGGTCTTCGCGGAGTAGGAAGCAGCAGCATCGGCCGCCGAAGTGCGGGAGGCGCGCCTTCTCCTTCTTCATCTTGTCCTCGGGGATGTCTTAGATCCAGTCATGGGCCCAGACATCATCTACGTCTTAGGATCTGCGAACCTCAATCCAAGAAGCCTCGGGGTCAACCGGAATAACAACCCACCTCGCATCAACGAGGCGGAAGGCTCGGAGTGTGCCGTCTTTCTCCAGCCTCAAAGCGCAGTGTTCTGGTGTGATTTGTGGGAGGATCACCTCGGGACGCCGGTGAGCTTGGTGACCACAAGCGACCTCGCTGCGGAGGCTTAACCAGTCCAAGTTCTCTGCCGCATCCCCGAGGGGCAGTTTCTCGCGTCGCCTGACAGGGCTGGGTAGTGAGCGCCGCGGCGGTCGCTGCCGCTGCACACACGGACTGGCACGCACGCAAGGGGATCACAGCATCCAGATTCCAGAATCGGGCATCAGGTGCCTCGAAGCGCCACCTCGGAGGCAGCCAGGCCCGCGACCGGCGCCGCGAAGGCGAACACCCCGCCTGCCAGCGGCTGTTCGGCCAGCTCCCGCGCATCCAGTCCCTGGCGGGCGGTCGTCACGTAGGCGGTGCGCAGGTCCGCGTCGCCGAAGGCCAGCTTGGTCACATTGGCGCATGGCAGCGGCAGCGTCGCCAGAAGCCGTCCGTCCGGCGCATAGCGCCGCAGCGACCAGCCGGCGAAGAACGCGATCCAGAGGCAGCCCTCCGCATCGACGCAGGTTCCGTCAGGCCACCCGGGACATGCCTGCAGACTAATGAACAAGCGCTTGTCCACAAGGCTGCCGTCCCCCGTCAGCGTGAAGGCATGGATTTCGCGCGCCAGCGTATCGGTGTGGTAAAGGGTGCGGCCGTCGGGGCTGACTGCGGGGCCGTTGGTGATGGCGATGCCGTCGTCGTGGCGCCTGAGGGCGCCGCCCGCGAAGGAGTAGAGCGCCCCGGTGGGCGCGCGCTCCGTGTCGTCCATCGATCCGAACCAGAGGCGACCGCGCCCGTCCACGCACGCATCGTTGAGCCGGTTGCCGGGACGGTCTTCCTCGAGCGTCGCAAGGCGCGCCAGCCGACCGGAAGCCGGATCAAAGAGATGCAGCCCCCCGGCATGCCGATCAGCAGCTCACCGCCGCGCGCGGGCAGTGCGAAGCCCGGCTGGTCCGGCAGGTTCCAGCTGTCCCCGCCGCTTTCCCCCGGAACGTGGCGATGCAGCCTGCGGCTCTTGATGTCGACGAACCAGAGACACGCAGCGGACCGCGACCACACCGGTCCCTCGCCAAGCTCGGCGCCGAGCGCCCACACGCAATCCACTGTGCTCACCGGTCGGACAGCCCCAGCCGGATCGCCTGGTCGTCCGGCGCCTGCACCGCCTCCAGGGCGCCGCGCAGCTTCTGCGCGTACTCGGCCTCCAGCGCCGTGCCCGCCAGGTCGTTCAGCTCGCCGGGGTCGGCGTCCAGGTTCCACAGGTGGTTTCCGCTGAACTTCACGTCGCGCGCCCAGAGCGGCAGCATGTCGCCCTCGACGAAGGGCTGGCGCAGCACGGGAACGTCGCTGCCCGGCATGAAGTCGATGCGAGCGCGCCGGTCCGGCGGCAGCAGCCGCTTGGCCGGCTGGTAGTGCAGCGGCATGGTGGACCAGCGGTTGGACCACATCGACAGCGGTGCGTTGGCGCCTGCGGGTGCACGCACGTACTTGTGGCTGCGGTCGATGTAGTGAACCTCGCGCCCCCACACCCCGGCCAGCAGGTGGTCGCGCACCTCTCGGGCCGGGTCGGCAATCGCCGGCAGGAGCGAGCAGCCATGGGTGCGATGGGCGGCCGACACGCCGAACAGATCGGCCAGGGTCGCGTGGATATCCACGCTGGTGCTCAAGGTGCCTCGGCTCCCGGGAGCCACGCCCGGCCAGCGGATCATCAGCGGGATATGCACCATCGTCTGGTACAGCGGCACGGCCGGCTTGCCGAAGATGTCGCGCTCGC
>FTHB01000510.1_pt1 | contig 36922 bp, 44 predicted proteins | sample 1640851 | NCBI WGS metagenome assembly FTHB01 (sample SAMEA3914788, study PRJEB12502) | metagenome | biome: forest; material: soil | place: Canada | collected 2011-07-03 | depth 0.1 m
GGGGCGCTGCGCATGGCGCGGAATGCGGCGATGCGGACGCTGGGCGCGCGCTTGCTGGACCAGCCGTGGCTGTATCGGTGAGGCCGGGAGCGCCCCCACCCCAGCCCTCCCCCAGAGGGGGAGGGAGTGTCATCACAGCTCCGTGCGCAGCTGCCAGATCTCCGGAAACAGCACGACGTCCAGCATCTTGCGCAGGTAGCTCACGCCGCCCGTGCCGCCGGTGCCGCGCTTGAAGCCGATCACGCGCTCCACCGTCGTCACGTGACGGAAGCGCCAGAGGCGGAAGGCGTCTTCGAGGTCGGTGAGTTCCTCGCCGAGCTGGTACAGGTCCCACCGCTGGTCAGGCGCGCGGTACACCTGCAGCCACGCCTGCTCCACCTGCTTGTCGGCGGCATAGGGCTGGGTCCAGTCGCGCTCCAGGTGCGAGGCGGGCACCGCGAGTCCGCGGCGGGCGAGCAAACGCAGTGACTCGTCATAAAGCGAAGGCGCCTCGTAAGCGGCGCGCACGATCTCCAAGCGCTCCGCGTGGTGCTCGTGCGGCTTGAGCATGGCCGCGTTCTTGTTGCCCAGGCGGAATTCGATGCAGCGGTACTGCCAGCTCTGGAAGCCGCTGGAGCTGGCGAGGTAGGGGCGGATCGCGCTGTACTCCGCCGGCGTCATCGTGGCCAGCACGTCCCAGGCGTGCACCAGCTGCTCCATGATGCGCGACACGCGCGCCAGCATCTTGAAGGCCGGCGGGAGCTCGTCGCGCGCGATGCAGGCGATGGCGGCCGACAGCTCGTGCAGCATCAGCTTCATCCACAGCTCGCTCGTCTGGTGCTGCACGATGAACAGCATCTCGTTGTGGTCCGGCGAGAGCGGCTTCTGCGCGGTGAGGATCGCGTCGAGCTGCAGGTAGTCGCCGTAGCTCATGTCGCGGCTGAAATCCAGCTGCGGCTTCTCGGCGTGGACGATGTCTTCGGGACGGGTCATGTCACTGCATGCTGGCGGTTGAACTCGGGACGCTGCCATTCTTCCTCGGACAGCACTTCGCGCAGGTGTTCCACCGCGTGCCACACGTCCTCGTAGCGCAGGTACAGCGGCGTGAAGCCGAAGCGCAGGATGTCCGGGCGGCCGGCGCGGAAGTCGCCGATGACGCCGCGGGCGATCAGCGCCTGCACGATCGCATAGGCGCCGACTTCGCGCGTGAGGCAGACCTGCGATCCGCGCAGGCCATGCTCGCGCGGTGTCGCGAGGCCCAGACCGTGGCCCTCGCAGCGCTCTTCCACCAGCTGGATGAAGAGGTCGGTGAGCGCCAGCGACTTGCGCCGCAGGGCGGCCATCCCGCCCAGGGGCTGCGCCGCGAGCAGCGTCGCCAGGCCGCACTCCAGCGCGATCATGCTGAGCATCGGCTGCGTGCCGCACAGGTAGCGCTGGATGCCCGGCGCGGGCTGGTAGTCCGGCGTGAAGGCGAAAGGCGCCGCATGGCCCCACCAGCCCGAGAGCGGCTGCCAGAAGCGGTCCGCGTGGCGCGGGTGCACCCACACGAACGCGGGCGCGCCCGGGCCGCCGTTGAGGTACTTGTAGCCGCAGCCGATCGCGAAATCGGCGTCGGCCGCGTGCAGGTCCACTTCCACCGCGCCCGCGCTGTGGGCCAGGTCCCAGATCACCAGGGCGCCGGCCGCATGCGCCGCGCGGGTGAGGGCGCGCATGTCATGCATGGCGCCGGTGCGGTAGTTGACGTGCGTGAGCATCAGCACCGCCGTGCGATCGTCGAGCGCGGCAGGCACCTGCTCCGCCTCCAGCAGCTGCAGTTCGAAGCCGCGCTCGCGGCACAGGCCTTCCGCGATGTAGAGGTCGGTCGGGAAGTTGCTGCGCTCGCTCACGATGGTGCGGCGCGCCGGCGTGTCCGCGCGCACGATCGACAGTGCGGCGCTCAGCACCTTGAACAGGTTGATGGAGGTGCTGTCGGTGGCGACGACTTCCCCGGGCCGTGCACCGACCAAGGTGCCGACCTGGTCCCCGAGCCGTTGCGGCAACTCGAACCAGCCGGCGGTGTTCCAGGAGCGGATCAGCCCTTCGCCCCATTCCTCGCGGACGGCGCGGGCGATGCGCTCGGGCGCGGCTTTCGGCAGCGGGCCGAGCGAGTTGCCATCGAGGTAGATCACGCCTTCGGGCAGCGTGAAGAGATCGCGCAGCGCGCGCAAGGGGTCCTGCGCATCGAGGGCGCGACAGTCCTGGAGTCGGGTCATGGGAGTTCCCTCAGCACGGCGCGCACTGGCGAGGCGTCGGCCGTCATGAGTTTCAGGGGCAGGGCGATCAGCTCGTAGTCGCCTTCGGCCACGGCGTCGAGCACCAGGTTCTCCAGCACGCGCAGGCCGCGGCGGCGGATCACCTGGTGGCTGTCCAGCGTCTTGCTCGCGGCGGGGTCGATGCTGGCCGTGTCGATGCCGATGAGGCGCACGCCTGCGTCCGCGAGGCGCTCTATGGTGTCGGGCGCGAAGGCACCGAGCTCCGGGTCCCAGCGATCCACGGGTGCGCGTTCGTAGGTGCGTACCAGCACGCGCGGCGGCAGGTCCTGCAGTGCGTGCGCGATGTGTTCCCAGCGCACCAGCGGTCCGCGCGCGATTGCGTGGATCACGCGGCAGCGACCGAGGTAGGGATCGAGATCGAGCGCGCCGACGGGCGTGCCCTGTGGGTCGTAGTGCAGCGGCGCGTCGGCGTGCGCGCCCACGTGCGGCGAGAGCGTGAGCGTGCTCACGTTCACGGGGCAACCGGGCGCGATCTCCGCGGCCCAGTGCTGCCGGTAAGGCGTGTCGCCGGGGAAGACGGGTGCGCCTTCCCGCACCGGCGGCGAGATGTCCCAGAGGCGTGGCATGCGGCGCAGTGTGCGCCGGCTGAATGGGGCGTGGTGTCGGTTCGTTCCAACAGCCCGCAAAATTTGTTGAAGCTTGAAGGATCGCCCGCGCGGGCAGCGTGGCTCAGGTGCTGCGCAGCCGATCCAGCCGCAGGCGATGCCTCGCGTCGGTGGCGCGCCAGCCCGCGGCATACGTGGTGGCGGCGACTGCCAGCGCCGCCGCGCCGGCCAGCAGGAACAGCACGAAGACCTGGTATTTGGCCGCCTCGAAGGGCGCCATGCCGGCGAGGATCTGGCCCGTCATCATGCCGGGCAAGGTGATCACGCCCGCGGCGGCCATCTGGTTGATGATGGGGATCATGCCGTTGCGCGCGGCGCTGCGCTGCAAGGGCGCGAGCGCGGCGTAGCGGGTCGCGCCCAGCGCGAGCTGCGCCTCGATGGCGGCCCGCTCGCGCACCAGGTTGCTGGTGAAGGTGTTGAGCGTCACGCTCGCGGAGCTCATCGCGTTGCCCAGCACGATGCCGAACAGCGGGATCGCCACCTGCGGCGACAGCCAGTGCTGCGGGCGCAGCGTGGCGAGCGCGAAGCCGGTCACGACGATGCTCGCGATGGCGATCGGAAGGCTCGCGAGCGCGAGCGCCGTGCCGCCGGCGAAGCGGCGGTCCTGGCGCGAGAAGGTCTCGTAGCCGGCGGCGCCCAGCATCGCGGCCATCACCAGCAGCGTGAGCCAGGGCGACTGGTTGGCGAACAGGGTCTTGAGCACCAGGCCCACCAGCAGCAGCTGCACGACCGTGCGGGCCGCCGCGACCAGCAGCGGACGCGCGATGCCCATCTGCAGAAGCAGCGAGAGGCCCGCGCCCAGCAGGATCAGCACGGCGGCCGCGGCGAGTTGCCAGGTGGAGAGGGCGTGTTCCATCAGGAGGACTCCTTCAGCTGTCCGTCGACCAGCTGGAAGCGGCGCTGCGCCAGGCGCACGGCCTGTCGCGGATCGTGCGTGACGAGCAGCAGCGTCGTGCCTTGCGCGAGCCGCTGGCGCAGCAGCTCCTCGACCAGGCCGGTGCTCTCCGCGTCGAGGCCCGAGGTGGGTTCGTCGAGCAGCAGCACGCGGTTCTCCGGCGTCATCGCCCGCAGCAGGGCCAGGCGCTGGCGCTCGCCGGTGGACAGGCGCGCGACCTCCCAGTCGCCCGCGTCGGCCGCGAGGCCCACGCGCGGCAGCAGTTCGCGCAGCGCCTTGGCGTCGCGGAAATGCGGGCCCACCCGGTCGTTCCACCATCCCGAGGCGGCGGCCACGTAGCTCACGCGGCGCCGCCACTGCGGCGCGGGCATGTGCGAGCAGGACTCGCCATCGAGCAAGGTGTCCCCTTCGTGCGGGTCGAGGTCCGCGATCGCGCGCAGCAGCACGCTCTTGCCCGAGCCGGAGCGGCCCTCGATGGACACGCAGGTCGCGCGATCCACCAACAGGTTGATGGGCCCCACGTGCAGGCGCTGCAGTTGCCGGGTTTCGAGCATCCGCGCGATCAGATCGCCAGGGGCGGCATGCCGTGGCGCGCCCGTGCCTTCTCGCAGCCGTGGCTGCCGGGTTCGAGTTCGCGGCAGGGATTCGGGCGCCATTCGTAGATGCCGCAGGCCGCGCGTTCGCCCACCGTGCCCGTGAGCGCGGCGCAGCGGATCGGTACGTGGTCGGTGCCGCGCATGCGCATGGTGTTGCCGTTCACCTCCACGGCGAGTCCGCGCGGCACGCTGCCGCCTTCGTCCTCCATCTCGTAGCGCGAGAAGTCGACCCGGTAGGCGGCGCAGCAGGCGCCGCAGCGCAGGCAGGGGTGTTCACTGTTTTCTTGTGACATTCAAACGTCAACGCAAGGCGTGGCGGGGGCGTTTCGGGAGGGCTGTATGGAACCACAGAACCCCGTCGCATCCTTCAGGAGGCCTTCATGGAATTGCAGATCGCGCGCCAGATTATCGACACCCTGGCGCAGGGCATCCATCCGGTCACGGGCGAAGCCATGCCCGAGGACAGTCCCTACAACGCGCCGCCGGTGATCCGCGCGCTGCACGTGGTGTCGCGGGCGCTGGAGGGCGCGGGCGCCGGCGAGTCGCCGGAGAAACCGCGGCGCAGCCTGCCGCCCAACGCGGGCAAGGCCTGGAAGCCGCAGGAAGACGCCGCGCTCGAGACGGCCTTCGACGCGGGCATCCCGCCCAGGCAGGTGGCGCAGGAACTCGGGCGCACGCCCTTCGCGGTGGAGCAGCGGCTGGTCAAGCTGGGCAAGGTCGCCGCGCCGGCGGGAGGAGGCCGCTACGGCGCGTCGACCGCGGCCATGTCCTGAGTTCCGCACGCAGGCGCGCGGCAGGAGCTCAAGCGACCTTGCCGAGCAGCAGGTACTCCATCAAGGCCTTCTGCACGTGCATGCGGTTCTCGGCCTCGTCCCACACCACCGACTGCGGGCCGTCGATGACGTCGGCCTCCACTTCCTCGCCACGGTGTGCGGGCAGGCAGTGCATGAAGAGCGCGTCGGGTTTGGCGATGCGCATCATGTCCGTGTCCACGCACCAGTCGGCGAAGGCCTTGCGGCGCTCCTCGTTCTCGGCCTCGAAGCCCATGCTGGTCCAGACGTCGGTGGTCACGAGGTCGGCGCCGCGGCAGGCTTCCATGGGGTCGCGGAAGACCTTGTAGCTGTCGCTGCTGCGGATGCCCGCGACGGCCTGGTCCACCTCGTAGCCCGTGGGCGTGCTCACGTGCACCGTGAAACCCAGGAGCTCGGCGGCCTGCAGCCAGGTGTTGGCCATGTTGTTGCCGTCACCGACCCACGCGACCACGCGACCCTTGATGGAGCCGCGATGCTCGATGAAGGTGAAGATGTCCGCCAGGATCTGGCAGGGATGGAACTCGTTGGTCAGGCCGTTGATCACCGGCACGCGCGAGTGCGCGGCGAAGCGTTCGATCTTGTCCTGGCCGAAGGTCCGGATCATCACGAGGTCCACCATGCGGCTGATCACCTTGGCGCTGTCCTCGATCGGCTCGGCGCGTCCCAGCTGGCTGTCGCCGGTGGTGAGGTGCACCACCGAGCCGCCCAGCTGGTACATGCCCGCCTCGAAGCTCACGCGCGTGCGCGTCGAGGCCTTCTCGAAGATCATGGCCAGCGTGCGGTCCGCCAGTGGATGGTATTTCTCGTAGGCCTTGAACTTGCGCTTGATGACGGCGGCACGCTGGAAGACCCACTCGTGCTCCTCGGTGCTGAAGTCGCTGAATTGCAGGAAGTGCTTCAAGGCCATGGCGTTATTCCGCGAGGAAGGACTTCACCAGCGGCGCCAGGATCGCGACGACCTCGTCGGCCTGCTGCTCGTTCATGATCAGCGGCGGCAGCAGCCGGATGACGGTGTCCGCGGTGACGCTGATCAGGAGGCCGGCGTCCGCCGCACGTCTGGTGAGCACGCCGCAGTTGCGATCGAGCTCCACGCCCAGCATGAGGCCCTGGCCGCGGATCTCCACCACGCCCTTCAGGCCGCCGAGTTCGCGCGCGAGGGCGCCCTTGAGGTGCGCGCCGACACGCGACGCGTTCTCCAGCAGCTGGTCTTCTTCGATGATGCGGATGGTCTCCACGCCCGCACGCATGGCCAGCGGGTTGCCGCCGAAGGTGGTGCCATGGTTGCCCGGCTGGAAGATGTTCGCGGCCTTGGGCCCGGCGACGACGGCGGCGATCGGCACGCCCGAGCCCAGGCCCTTGGCCAGCGGCATCACGTCGGGCACGATGCCGGCCCACTGGTGCGCGAACCACTTGCCCGTGCGGCCCATGCCGCATTGCACCTCGTCGATGACCAGCAGCCAGTCCTTCTGGTCGCACAACTGGCGCACCTGCTGCAGGTAGTCGATGCGCATCGCATTGATGCCGCCTTCCCCCTGGATGGTCTCGAACATCACGGCGACGACGTTGGGATTGCCCTCGGTCGCCTTCTTCAGCGCGGCGATGTCGTTGAGCGGGACGCGGATGAAGCCTTCCACCAGCGGGCCGAAGCCCTCCTGCACCTTCTCGTTGCCGGTGGCGGACAGCGTCGCGATGCTGCGGCCGTGGAAGGCCTTCTCGTAGACCACGATCTCCGGCCGCTCGATCCCGCGGTCGTGCCCGTACTTGCGCGCGAGCTTGATCGCCGCCTCGTTCGCCTCCAGGCCGGTCGAGCCGAAGAAGACGTTGGTCATGCCCGAGAGCTCGACCAGCTTCGCCGCCAGCTTCTCCTGGTTGGGCACGTGGTAGTAGTTGCAGCTGTGGATGATCTTGGCGACCTGGTCCTGCAGGGCCGGCACGAGCTTGGGGTGATGGTGGCCGAGCGTGTTCACCGCGATGCCCGCCAGCGCGTCGAGGTAGCGCTTCCCGTTCACGTCCCACACGTAGCAGCCGTCGCCGCGCTCCAGCGCGATCGGCAGCCGGCCGTAGGTGTTCATGGTGTGGGGTGACGACGCCTCGATCTGGGCCATGGGTGCACTTCCTCGTTTCACAAATGAAAGCGGCTCCACGAGAGAGAGCCGTCGGGACACGATTGTAGGCACACGCCTTGCCTGCTTTGCTTGAGAATTCCGCATCACAGCGATGCCCCCAGACAGCCTGCTGACAGGCCCGCGGAGTCCAATGGCGGCTGGCAACTCTTATATAAGATATAATACTTGTGCGCTGCAGCAAGGCCTCGCTTGCCGCGCCTCCGCCCGACACGACCATGGTTTCCAGCACCGCCAGAGAAGTGTTCATCCAGGGCATCACCAAGGATGGACGCACCTTCCGCCCCAGCGACTGGGCGGAGCGGCTGGCAGGCGTGATGAGTTCCTTCCGCCCCGGCGGCGCGCAACCGGGCAGCCACCTGAGCTATTCGCCCTGGTGCATCCCCACCGTGATCGAGGGCGTCAAGTGCGTCATCGTCAACCGCGAACTGCGCGACCTCGAACCCATGGCCTGGGACTTCGTCATCAACTTCGCCAAGGACAACGACCTGAAGGTGTCGGAGGGCAGGTTCGAGAAGTAGGGCGGGGTCCAACCTCCGAAGGCGGACATCCGGACGCGGAGGACGCGGAGGACGCAAAGGACGCAGAGGACGCAAAGGGTACGCAGAGCACGCAGAAAAAACCTTTGAAGGTATTCCTTTGCGCCCTCTGCGTACCCTTTGCGCTCTCTGCGTCCGGCTGCCCGCTCCCGCTCCCGCTCCCGCTCCCGCTCCCCCTTCAGGCTGTTCCCCCAATGAAAAAACCGCCCGAAGGCGGTTTCTCACTTTTTGCTTTGCTGGCAGCGCACCCGGTTCAAACGGCGCGGGCCGCAGGGCCCGCGTGCTGACCTGACGCGAAGGTCAGGCGGCGGCCTGGAGGCCCTTCACCTTGGCCGAGAGGCGGCTCTTGTCGCGCGCGGCCTTGTTCTTGTGGAAGATGCCCTTGTCGGCAACGGTGTCCACGATGGATTGCGCCTTGGCGAACAGCTCGGTCGCCTTGGCCTTGTCACCCGCGGCGACCGCCTTCTCGACGTTCTTCACCGCGGTACGGTATTTGGAGCGCAGAGACGTGTTCGCTGCGTTCAGTTTCACGTCCTGGCGGGCGCGCTTGCGGCCCGACGCGAGACGTGGGTTCTTCTTCTTGGGTTTGCCAGAAGCCATGGAATGTTCCTTGAATGTCTGAGGATGATGCCAGCAAAGCCCACCATTATAGCCAGCGGCGATGTCCTACGCCCGCGCGGGGCGAGCCCGCGAATCGCAGGGCTACACTCGCGGCGGTGAGCCTGATCAAAGCCGCCTCCACCGTCTCCCTCCTGACGCTCGCCTCCCGCATCACCGGCCTCATCCGCGACGTGATGTTCGCCTCCTTCTTCGGCGTCAGCGCGCTCACCGACGCCTTCTACGTCGCCTTCCGCATCCCCAACCTGTTCCGGCGCGTGTTCGGCGAAGGCGCGTTCAGCCAGGCCTTCGTCCCGGTGCTGGCCGCCGAACGCACGACCGAGGGCGATCCGGGGGCGAAGCGGCTGGTGGACCACGCGTCCACCGTGCTGCTGTGGACCCTGGTGCTGCTGTGCGTGCTGGGCGTCGTCGGCGCGCCGCTGATGGTCTGGGCGCTGGCGAGCGGGTTGCGCAAGACGCCGCATGCCTACGACGCGGCGATCCTGATGACGCGGGTCATGTTCCCCTACATCGGCTTCATGTCGATGGTGGCACTGGCCGGCGGCATCCTGAACACCTGGAAGAAGTTCGCCGTGCCGGCCGCGTCGCCGGTGCTGCTGAACATCTGCATGATCGCCTCGATCGGCCTCGCCGCGCCGGCGTTCAGGCGGCTCGGTATCGAGCCGATCTATTCGCAGTGCATAGGCGTGATGGCCGGCGGGGTCCTGCAGCTCGCCATCCAGGTCCCGGCGCTGCGCCGCATCGGCATGTGGCCGCGGATCGGCCTGGCGGCGGCGAGCCTGCGTGCGTCCTGGAGCGACCCGGCGACCCGCAAGATCCTCGGCCTCATGCTGCCGGCGCTGCTCGGTGTCAGCGTCGCGCAGATCTCGCTCCTGATCAACACGCAGATCGCTTCCTACCTTCCGGCCGGCAGCGTGAGCTGGCTGAACAACGCCGACCGCCTGATGGAGTTCCCGACCGCGCTGCTGGGCGTCGCGCTGGGCGTGGTCCTCATGCCGCAGCTCGCCGCCGCGCGCGCCAGCAACGACCAGGAGCGCTACTCGGGGATGCTGGACTGGGGACTGCGCCTCGTGGTGCTGCTGGCCGTCCCGAGTTCCGTGGGCCTGCTGGTGTTCGCCGCGCCGCTGGTGGCCACGCTCTTCCACTATGGCGCGTTCAAGGACAGCGACGTGGGCCAGGTCGCGCTGGCGCTCGCGGGCTATGGCACGGGCCTGCTGGGACTGGTCGCGATCAAGGTGCTGGCGCCGGGCTTCTACGCGAGCCACGACATGAAGACGCCGATGAAGATCGCGATCGCGGCGCTCGTCGTCACGCAGTTGCTGAACGTCGCGCTCGTGCCCTTCCTGCATCACGCGGGCCTGGCCCTGTCGATCGGCCTGGGCGCACTGGTGAACGCCGGCTGCCTGCTCGTGTTCCTGCTGCGCCGGGGTCGCTACAAGCCGCGACCGGGCTGGGGTGTCTTCGCGCTGCAGGTGTTCGCCGGGTCGGCGCTGCTTGCGATCTTCCTCGCGTGGGCGGCGCACGCCTTCCCGTGGACGCAGTGGCGGGCCGAACCCTGGAAGCGCATCGCGGTGATGGGCGCCACACTGGCCGGCGCGGTCGTGATTTACTTCGGGGCGTTGCTTGCAGCGGGGTTGAAGCTGCGCCAGTTTGTCACGCGATGAGCCAGGGCGTTGCCCCTTTCCCCCACCGCGCTTGACGCTCGCTGGCCCGTCCATTAAAACCAAGTCCATGTCCTCGCTCCAGTTCTCTGCACCGACGCCCCTGGACTATTTCCGGATGCTGGTGCAAAGCGACGAGCACTTGCCGCTGCTGGAAGCCGCGGCCAGCATCGCTCAGGACGAATATCCGGACCTCGACCTGCAGGTGGTGCTGGGCGACGTCGACCAGCTGCTGGCGCGCCTGAAGCGCCGCATCCCCTCGGATGCCGCGGCCCTGCAGCGGCTGCGCACGCTCAACCAGTTCTTCTTCCGCGACCTCAGTTTCGGCGGCAACGTCAACGACTACTGCGACCCGGACAACAGCTACCTCAACGTGGTGCTGCGCACGCGCCGCGGCATCCAGATCTCGCTGGCGGTGCTGTGGATCGAGCTCGCGCAAGGCATCGGCCTGCACGCGCGCGGCGTGTGCTTCCCGGGCCACTTCATGGTGAAGGTGAACCTGCCCAAGGGCCAGGTCGTGATCGATCCCTTCACCGGCCAGTCGCTGTCGCGCGAGGAACTGTCCGAGCGGCTCGAGCCCTACAAGCGCCGCAGCGGCCTGGTCGACGAGTTCGAGGTGCCGCTGGGCCTGTACCTGCAGGCGGCGCCGCCGCGCGACATCCTCGCGCGCATGCTGCGCAACCTCAAGGAGATCCACCGCGCGCAGGAAGACTGGCAGCGCCTCATCGCCGTGCAGAACCGCCTGCTCGTGCTGCTGCCGGACGCCTGGGCCGAGTACCGCGACCGCGGCATCGCGCACGCGGAGCAGGGGCACACGGCGCTGGCGGTGGACGACCTGGAGACCTACCTGGTCCACGCGCAGGACGCGCTGGACATCGACGCGATCGCCGATCGCGTGGCGCACCTGCGGCGCGCGCTTCAATAAACCTGGGGACAGTCGGTGCCTGCGCAGGCGCCGCGGCGCTGCGCTTGCGACCTAGTTGTGGGTCGCTCCGCTCACCACCAGCCGGCCGGTCGTCCCGGGGCTCGCGACGGCGCGTGCCGGCTCGTTGAGAGGACGCGCACCGAGCACCGAAGGGCGCAGGCCGCCTTCGTTGAGCGGCCGTCCTTGCAGCACCGAAGGCTTGCGCATCGGCAGGACGGGCTCGCGCCTGACCTCGGGCACCGCCACGGGCATCAGCACCGGGTGCAGCCACCGCAGGATGGAGGCCCATTGCGCGAGGTCCGCAGCCGCCTTGTCCACGGGCAGGTCGAACAGCGTGAGCCCGCGCTCGAGGCTCTTCACATAGAGCTGCGTCTCGCGCAGCACGCCCACCATGTCGACGTGGTTCTCCTGCGCCCAGCCGCGCAGCGTCTCGCCGGCGGTGGTGCGGCCGTCCACGCGCATGCCCACGGTGGCCAGCTTGCACAGGCCCTTGGCGACGCGGGGCAGGGTCATGAGTTCGGCGATGCAGGCCGCCGCCGATTCGCGGTCGAACAGCGAGGGGCACACGGGCAGCACGATCGCGTCGGCGAACATCACGATGCGCGCGAGCTCGAAGCCGTGCATGCCGCCGGGCGTGTCCAGCACCACGTGGGTGATGCCGGTGGGCACGCGCAGCACGTTCTTCTGGTCGATGGTCCAGGGGGCGATGGCGGGGAGGGAGGGGTCGCGCCGGCGCAGCCAGCCGCGGCTGGATTGCTGGCGGTCGATGTCGCCCAGCATGACCGCGAGCTGCTGGCGCGCGCACCAGGCGGCGACATGGGCGGCAAAGGTGCTTTTCCCAGTGCCTCCCTTGCGGTTGACGACCGCTACGACGGGCATGGACTCCTCCCAGGGTGAGGGGCCAGTGTGGAGCAGGCTTCCCGCGAAGTCCAGCGCCAGCCGTTGTCCGGCTGCTTCGAGTCTTGTAGCGGCGCAACGGCGCGCCGCCTGTCCGTCGGCGGGCGCCGTTCGGGGCCGGCCGCTCAGGCGACCGTGACGCTCGCGCCGTCGCCGCGCGGGGCGATGCGGCCGATTTCGTGGACGGACTCGCCCTGCTGGCGCAAGGTTTCGGCGACCCCGGCGGCTTCGGCGGGCGCGACCACCACCACCATGCCGATGCCGTTGTTGAAGGTGCGGTTCATCTCGTGGTCGTCGATCGCGGCCACCTGCTGCAGCCACGCGAACAGCTCCGTGCGCGGCCAGCTGCCCTTGCGCAGGTGCGCGGCCAGTCCGTCCGGCAGCACGCGCGGGATGTTCTCCAGCAGCCCGCCGCCGGTGATGTGGGCCAGCGCCTTGATGCCGGCGTGCTTCGCCAGCGCGGCCAGTACCGGCTTCACGTACAGGCGCGTGGGCGCCATCACGGCCTCGCGGAAGGGCTTGCCATCGAGCGTCGCGGGCGGCTGGCCCGCGCGTTCCATGCACTTGCGCACCAGAGAGAAGCCGTTGGAGTGCACGCCGCTGGACGACAGGCCCAGAACGACGTCGCCGGCCTGCACGTCGCGGCCGGTGAGGATCTTCGATTTCTCCACGACGCCGACCGCGAAGCCCGCGAGGTCGTACTCGCCGGACGGGTACATGCCTGGCATCTCCGCGGTCTCGCCGCCGATCAGCGCGCAGCCAGAGAGCTCGCAGCCGCGCGCGATGCCGCCGACCACCGCCGCCGCCGTGTCCACGTCCAGCTTGCCGCAGGCGAAGTAGTCCAGGAAGAACAGCGGCTCGGCGCCTTGCACCAGCCCGTCGTTGACGCTCATGGCGACCAGGTCGATGCCGACGGTGTCGTGCATGTTCCACTCGAACGCCAGCTTGAGCTTGGTGCCCACGCCGTCGGTGCCGCTCACCAGCACAGGCTCCTTGTAGCGCTTGGGCACCTCGAACAGGGCGCCGAAGCCGCCTATGCCCGCCAGCACGCCCTCGCGCATGGTTTTCCTGGCGAGCGGCTTGATGCGCTCGACCAGTGCGTCGCCGGCGTCGATGTCGACGCCGGCATCCTTGTACGAGAGGGGGGAAGCGTTCATGCAGGGGCTGGACGGGGCCTGGCGGCGCCGACCGATAGAATTTGCGCTGGATTTTAGGTCAACGGACCCCCGCGTCCGGTTTTTCCTCCCCCCATGCCACCCACCTCCATCCCGAAGCAGCACGCCGCCCGCGCCGTGACGGGCCTGCCTGCGCCGGGACCGGCGCGCGCATGAAGCAGCTGCCCCTGGACATCGGCCTGGCCCGGCCGCCCAGCCTGGCCAGCTTCCTCGCCGGCCCGAACGAGGCCGCCTGGAAGCACCTGCAACTGTGGGTGGCCAGCCCCACCCGCTCGCCCGTGCCCACCTACCTGTGGGGCGCGGCGGGCAGCGGCAAGACGCACCTGCTGCGGGCGGTGGAAGAGGCCTTGCGCGAGCAGGGCGCCCGCACCGGCTGGCTCGACCCGTCGCAGCCGGAGCCGCCGCCCTTCGACGAGCGCTGGGCCCTGGTGCTGCTGGACGACGTGCAGCAGTACAGCGCCGTGCAGCAGCACGCCGCCTTCAGCTGGTTCGTGCAGGCGCAGGCCTTGCAGCGCGGCGTGCTGGCCGCGGGCGTCGCGCCGCCCGCCGATCTGAAGCTGCGCGAGGACCTGCGCACCCGCCTGGGCTGGGGCCACGTCTTCGAGCTGCACGTGCTGAGCGAGCCCGAGCGCCGCGCGGTGCTGCGCCAGGCCGCCGACGCGCGCGGCATCTTCCTGGGCGACGAGGTGATGGACTTCATCCTGCACCGCTTCTCGCGCGACCTGGGCAGCCTCATGCAGCTGCTGGAGCACCTCGACGTGTACGCGCTGCAGACGCAGCGCGCCATCACGATTCCGCTGATCAAGTCGATGCTGGAGAGCGCGTGACGAAGAAAAGAGCGGCCCTTTTCGACCTGGACCACACCCTGATCCCGATCGACTCCGACTACTCCTGGGGCGAGTTCACGCAGCAGATCGGCTGGACCGACCGCGTCGAGTTCAAGCGCCGCAACGACGAGTTCTACGCGCACTACATCGCCGGCACCCTGGACGTGCACGACTACGTGCGCTTCGCCGTCGAGGCGATGCGCTTGCGCGGGCAGGCGGCCTACGAGGAGGCGCATGCGCGCTTCATGCGCGAGTGGATCCAGCCCGTGATGCATGAAAAAGCCCTGGAGCTCGTGCGCTGGCACCAGCAGCAGGGCGACCTGGTGGCGATCGTGACGGCCACCAACGAGCTCGTGACGCGGCCGATCGCCACCGCCTTCGGCGTGCCCGAGCTGCTCGCGGTCGAGCTGGAGCGCGACGCTTCCGGCTGGATCACCGGCGAGGTCTCGGGCGTTCCCTCCATGCGCGAGGGCAAGGTGCTGCGCGTGGGCCAGTGGCTCGCCCAGCGCGGCCTGGACTGGCTGGACGTGGAAACGACCTTCTATTCCGACTCGCTCAACGACCTGCCGCTGCTCGAGCGCGTGGAGCACCCCGTCGCCACCAATCCGGACCCGCGGCTGCGCGCCATCGCCCTGGAACGGGGCTGGCGCATACTCGACCTCTTCCCAAGACAATGATCAAGAAGTTCATCGACAAACTTTTCGCCGGCAGCGCCGCCCGCAAGCCGAAGTTCGGCAAGCGCAAGGAGGTCGGGCCGGAAGAGCACGCCATCGACCCCACGCTCGTGGACGAGCGCGCCCTCGGCGTGGTGCACGCGCTCAAGGACGCGGGCTACGAGGCCTATATCGTCGGCGGCGCCGTGCGCGACCTGCTGCTCGGCCTGCGCCCCAAGGACTTCGACGTCGCGACCAATGCCACGCCGGAGCAGGTCAAGAGCCTGTTCCGCCGCGCCTTCATCATCGGCCGGCGCTTCCGCATCGTGCACGTGGTGTTCGGCCGCGGGCGTGAGCACGAGGTGATCGAGGTCTCGACCTTCCGCGCCTACCTCGACTCCGCCAACGCGGAGGCCGTGAGCGGCAACGAGCGCACCAGCAAGAGCGAGCTGGCGGGCATGCACCACGCGGTGGATGCGTCCGGCCGCGTGCTGCGCGACAACGTCTGGGGCCCGCAGGAAGAGGACGCGGCGCGCCGCGACTTCACCATCAACGCGTTGTATTACGACCCGGAGCGGCGCATCGTCGTGGACTACCACGGCGGCATCACGGACGCGAAGAAGCGCGTGCTGCGCATGATCGGCGACCCGGCCGCGCGCTACCGCGAGGACCCGGTGCGCATCATCCGCGCGGTGCGCTTCGGCGCCAAGCTGGCGGCGCTGGGCTTCAAGTTCGATCCCAAGACCAAGGCGCCGCTGCTGCCCAGCCTGCCGTTGCTCACCGAGGTGCCGCAAAGCCGCCTGTTCGACGAGATGCTCAAGCTGCTGCAGACGGGCCACTCGCTGGCGACCATCGAGCAGCTGAAGTCCATGGGCATGGCCACGGGCATCTATCCGCTGCTGGACCTGATCGTCGAGCGCGCCGCGCAGCCCTTCGTGCGTGCCGCGCTGCAGGACACGGACCGCCGCGTCGGCGAAGGCAAGCCCGTCGCGCCCAGCTTCCTGCTCGCCTGCGTGCTGTGGGCCGACGTGCGCGACGGCTGGTCGCAGCGCCTGAACCGCCGCATGCATCCCTTCCCCGCGTTGCAGGAGTCCATCGACGAGGTCTTCGACGCGCGCATCGGCGACATCTCCGGCCGCGGCAAGCTGGGTGCGGACATGCGCGAGATCTGGATGATGCAGCCGCGCTTCGAGAAGCGCATCGGCCACACGCCTTTCAGCCTGGCGGAGCAGCCGCGCTTCCGCGCCGCTTTCGACTTCATGCGCCTGCGCGCGGACGTCGGCGAGGTCGACGTGATGCTGGCCGACTGGTGGCAGGAGTTCAGCCAGGCGAGCGATGCGGTCCGCGAGGACCTCGTGGCCGCCTTGCGCGACGAGCAGGTCAAGCAGCAGCGGCGCAAGCCCAGGCCCAAGCCGGCCGCCGCGCCGGTCGAAGCCGGCGAGGCCAGGGACGCGCCCGAGCGAGACCAGGACGAAGAAGCGCCGGCGCGCGCCGAGGGCGATGGCGCGGACGCGCCCCGCAAGCGTCGCCGTCGCCGCCGCAAGCCGGCCGGCGCCGGCGGGCAGGGTGCCGATGCGCCCGCGGCCGGCGAGGGCGCGGAATAAGCGGCATGCGCGAGCCGGTCGCGGCCTTCGTCGGCATAGGCGCGAACCTGGGCGAGGCACAGCGCACCGTGCAGGAGGCGATCGCCGCCCTCGGTCGCATCCGGGAGACGCAGCTCGTGCGCGCCTCCCGCCTCTATGGCAGCGCGCCCGTCGACGCAGGCGGTCCCGATTTCTTCAATGCCGTGGCGCAGGTGGACACGCGCCTGAGCGCCCCCGAACTGCTGTCCGCACTGCAGGCGATCGAGGACGCCGCCGGCCGCGAGCGCCCTTACCGCAACGCGCCGCGCACGCTGGACCTCGACTTGCTGCTGTTCGGCGAGGCGCGCATGGACAGCCCTGCGCTCACCATTCCCCACCCGCGCATGCGCGAGCGCGCCTTCGTGCTGCTGCCCTTGCGGGAGCTCGCTCCCGGCCGCGTGCATGCCGATGATCTCGCCGCCGTCGCGCAGCAGCGCATCGCGCCATTACCTCCTGCGTCATCGCCGGCATGACGGCGGGCCGGCACCATGGGTGCAGGTTCAACACAGGAGAGCAGGATGACTGACACCGGACTCATCGCCGTCGCGTGCGGCCTGATCATCGGCATGGGCGCGATCGGCGCCTGCCTGGGCATAGGCGCCATGGGTGGCCGCTTCATCGACGGCGCAGTGCGGCAGCCCGAGATGATGGAACCGCTGCAGACCAAGATGTTCCTGCTCGCGGGCCTGATCGACGCGAACTTCCTGATCGGCGTGGGCGTCGCGATGATGTTCGTGTTCGCCAATCCCTTCGCGAAGGGCTGAGGCGCGGGGGCGCGGTCAGCGCGCGAGGTTCCAGGGCGAGGACGGCAGCTTTTCGTCCAGCGCGCCGCCGCCACGGCAGTCGCTGCTGAAGTAGCCGGGGGGCGCATGCGGATAGATGTCGCGCCAGTAGGCCAGGGCCAGTTCGCGCGCCGCGTCCTCGGAGGCGCCGAGCTGGCGCGCGAGCAGGGCATTGCGCTGGATCGCCTGGCACTCGGCCCTTGCCTCGCTGCGCTCACCGAGCATGTGGCGCGCCTCGTGCGCGAGCACGTGGATGGCGATCACCTTGTCGCGCCAGTTCGCATCCACCGCGTTCGGCGCGGCGAGGAAGCGCTGCAGGCCTTCGCAGACTTCGTGGCGCAGCTTCGCGGTCTGCTCGATGCTGTCCTCGGTCCAGCGCACGTAGCCCACGGCCATGTCGGTGTCGCGGTCGAAGAAGACTCCCAGCGTCGAGCCGCAGCGGTAGGCCAGCTTGCGTCCTTCCAGCACGGAGATCGCGCGGCCGGCGCGTGCGGCCGCGAGGTCGGCGCGCAGCGTGGGCAGGTAGGCGAGGGCGGCCAGCGTGCCGTACACCGCGAGCGGCACGAGCGGGAAACGCGCGTCCAGCGGGTTGTCGTCCGGGTTGATGCGCCACCAGCGCCACAGCGTCCAGGCGGCGAGCGCGGCAAAGAGCACCGTGAGCAGGAGCATGGACGGCCTTGTACCGTTCGCGCGCGCCGCCCGCAAGCCCGTTCAGAACCAGTGGACCAGCCCGGACTGTTCCGCGTTCTGCGGATTGGACCCGGCCTCGCGCACGCGCATCAGCGCCTCCTGCGCGTCCAGGCCCAGCGCCTTGAGCAGGCAGGCCGCCGCGGTGCCGGTGCGGCCCAGGCCGGCCGCGCAGTGCAGCAGCACGCGCTCGCCGCCGCGCACGGACTGCGCGATGCTGGCGATGTCGCGGCGGAAGGACGCCGGGTCCTCGGGCAGGCCGAAATTGCGCATCGGCACGAGCATCCAGCGAAAGGGCAGGCCGCCGCGCGCGAGCGCAGCGTGGTAGTCGGGAGACAGCTCCGCCAGTTCCCCGCGCGGCGTGAGGCAGACCACCGTGCCGATGCCGGTTTCGCGCGCTTCCCGCTCGAACAGGCTCCAGGGCTCGAAACGTCCTGGCATCGGCCCCAGCCACATCTGGCCGGTGAGTTCGCTCGGCAGGGACACGCTGCGCAGGGACATGCCGCAATTGTGCGGCTAGTCGCGCGTCGTGGTGCGCTGCTGTGTCACGTCCAGCTCCGTGACGGGCGCGGCCTTGTTGCCCCAGGACGAGCGCAGGAAGGTGAGCACCGCCGCGACGTCGGCATCCGACATCTGCAGTGCGAACGGCGGCATGCCGAACGGCCGCGGCTGTCCCGTGGTCGCGGGCGGGAAGCCGCCGTGCAGCACGATCTGCACGAGGTTCGCCGTGACCGGCAGGTTCACCGCGCGATTGCGCGCGAGCGGCGGATAGGCGCCGCGCACGCCCTGGCCCTGGTCGCCGTGGCAGCTTGCGCAATGGTCGGCATAGAGCTTGCCGCCGCGCTCCAGCACGCTCGGCACGGCACGCGGCACTTCGCGTGGGTCGGTGTCGGTGGGCGTCTGCGGCAGGCTCTTGAGATAGGTCGCCATCGCGCGCACGTCCGCCGGTTCCAGGTACTGCGTGCTGTGCAGGACCACTTCGGCCATCGGTCCCAGCACCGCGCCGCGCGGGGACGCGCCGGCGGACAGCAGTTGCGCGATCTCGTCGATGCTCCAGTCGGCGACGCCCGCTTCGGTCGGCGAGGCGAGCGAGGGCGCGTACCAGTTCTGCATCGGGATGAGTCCGCCGGACAGGTCCATGCTGCTGCGCTGGCCGCCCAGCACGTCGCGCGCGGCATGGCAGGCGCCGCAGTGGCCCAGGCCTTGCACGAGGTAGGCGCCGCGGTTCCACTCCGGCGTGTGCGAGGGATCCTCCATCTGCTGTTCCGGACGGAAGTAGAGCGAGCGCCACACGGCCAGCGACAGCTGCATGTTGTAGGGCCAGCGCAGCCGGTTCTCGCGATCGGGCTTGTGCACCGGCGGCAGGCTGCGCAGGTAGTCGAACAGGGCGTCGGCGTCCGCGTCGGTCACGCGCGTGAAATGCGTGTACGGGAAGACGGGATAGAGCAGGCGGCCGTCGCGCGAGCGGCCCTCGTGCAGCGCGCGGCGGAAGTGCGCCGCCGACCAGGCGCCCAGGCCGGTGTCGGCATCGGGCGTGAGGTTGCTGGCGTACACCGTGCCGAAAGGCGTCTCCACCGGACGGCCCCCGGCATACGGCGCGCCGCCGCGCTCCGTGTGGCACAGCATGCAGTTGCCGGCGCGCGCGAGGTAGGCGCCGCGTGCCACCTGCTCGCGCGACGGTGGCGTACGCGGCGCGGCGTCGCGGATGCGCTCGCCGCCGAAGTTCATGGACCACACGATCGCGCCGAGCGCGACGAACACGAGCGCGAGCAGCACGGCGAGGACGAGCAGTACGCGTTTCATCGCACATTCCCCGCTGCCGACGGCGACATGGCGCCGCAGGGCATCGGCGGCGCTTCGGGTGCGACCGCGGGAGCAGGTGCCGCCTTGCGGCCCTTGCGCCGCGGCGGCACGGGCGTCGCGGCTTCGGCGCTCACCGGATGCGTGTTGGCCGGCAGGGCTTCCGACGAGATCCACGCCGTGACCGCGGACAGGTCGTCCGGCGAGAGCCGGCGCGCGATTTCCGCCATGCAATCGGGCGCGACCGCGCGCCGCTGTCCCGTGCGCCAGGCGCCGAGCTGCGCATTGAGGTAGTCGCGCGGCAGGCCCAGGAGGCCGGGGATGTTCGGGGTCACGCCCGTCAGCGCCTTGCCATGGCAGGCCGCGCAGGCGGGCAGGCGGCGATCGGCGTCGCCCTGCAGCGCGAGCACGCGCCCGCGCTCCAGCACGGGTGCCGGAACGTTCGCGGGCTGCGGCGGTGGATAGGGCACGTCCAGCGCGGAGAAGTAGTGCGCGATCTCGAACAGGTAGGGGTCCGAAAGCGTTTCGAGCAGGCCGGACATCAGGCCGTAGTGGCGTCGGCCCTCGCGGAAGTTAAGCAGCTGGTTGTACAGGTAGCCCGCGGGCTTGCCCGCGATGCGCGGGTAGTAGCCGTCGGGACCCGCGCGTCCTTCGTGTCCGTGGCACGCGGTGCAGGCGATCGTGCGCTGCGCCAGCGTGTCTTCGAACGCGACGGGGGCCGCCGGCGCGGCAGCCGCGCCGCACAGCAGGAAAAGGGAGAAAAGCAGGCCGCGCATGGCGGCGACTATGCCACCGCGCGCGGATCGCGCCGCGCTCCGTCGTCCCGCGGAGGACATGGGCAGGGTTCAAGTCCTACAACCTGCGCACGGCGCCCCTCCTAAGGTGCCCGCATGAACCTCTACCGACGTTCGAGCCGGCCCAAGCCGCAGGCCGAGACGCCGCGCAGCCGCCGCCGTCCCCCGCAGGACGAAGGCAGCAACGCGGTCCAGCATAGACCGGACCCCCAGGCGGAGCCCATTCCCGACGGCGAGCACAAGTACGTGCCTCGCAGCCCGTACCGCACGGGCAACTACTGAGCCGCGCTCAGTCCCCCAGCACCACGTCCGACGCCGGGTACGCCACGCAGGGCAGCACCCAGCCGCCGCTGGCGCGCTCTTCGGGCAGCAGGCCCGGCCACGCGATGCGGTAGTGCACGAGGCCCGCGTGCAGCGGCCGCAGGCACGTGCGGCAGGTGCCGTTGCGGCAGGAACTCGCCAGCGGCAGCCCGGCCTCCTGCGCCGCGAGCAGCAGGGGTCGGTCCGCCGGCGCCGCGAAGGTGCGGCCCGAGGGCTGCAGCACCGCGCGGTACGTGGCGACGGCTGCCGCATCCTTTTCGCTCATCGTTTCATGATAATGGGACGGATCCCACCCGACCCATGTCCTCCAGCCTCCTCGCCCTTCTCGACGACATCGCCAACATCCTCGACGACGTTTCCGCCCTGACGAAGGTGGCCGCGGGCAAGACCGCCGGCGTGCTGGGCGACGACCTTGCGCTCAATGCGCAGCAGGTGAGCGGCGTGCGCGCCGAGCGCGAACTGCCCGTGGTGTGGGCGGTGGCCAAGGGATCGCTGCGCAACAAGGCCATCCTGGTGCCGGGTGCGCTCGCGATCAGCGCGATCGCGCCCTGGGCCGTCATGCCGCTGCTCATGGTGGGCGGCGCCTATCTCTGCTTCGAGGCGGCGGAAAAGCTCGCGCATCGCGTCCTGCACAGTCCCGAGGAGGACGAGGCGCACCAGCGCGCGCTGCAGGAAGCGCTGGCCGACGAGCAGGTGGACCTGCGCGCGGTGGAGAAGGACAAGATCCGCGGCGCGATCCGCACCGACTTCATCCTCTCCGCCGAAATCATCGTCATCGCCCTGGGCACGGTGGCAGGCCAGGACTTCCCCACGCGCGTCGCCGTGCTGGTGGCGATAGCGCTGGCGATGACCGCGGGCGTGTACGGCCTGGTGGCCGCCATCGTGAAGCTGGACGACCTGGGACTGCTGCTCTCTCGGCGCAAGGCGGTGGTGCTGCGCATGATCGGCGCGGGGTTGCTGCGCGCCGCGCCGGTGCTCATGAAGTTCCTCTCGGTCGCCGGGACCGCCGCCATGTTCCTGGTGGGCGGCGGCATCATCGAACACGGCTGGCCGGCGCTGCACCACGCCTTCGACGGTCTCGTCGGCGATCTCGGTGCGTGGCGCATCCCCGCAGGCATGGCCTTGAACGCGGCGATCGGCGTGCTCGCGGGCGCGATCCTCGTCGGCGTGTATGTCGCGGCGCGCCGGCTTCGGGGAAAACCCGCGCTTCCCGCGTGAGCGAAGCTCAGGCGTAGGCGTGCTCCTACGCCGCCTTGCGTGTGCGTCGGATACGGCGCCCGCAGGCGTGGCCGAACAATGGCTCCCAACGAGAGGGAGAGTCGCCATGCCAGACCTGCAGCAGTCCACGCCGCCCACCACGCCCGTCCCGATGGCGATGGACGCGGCCATGCTCGAAGAAGACTTCGGATTCGCCCTCGGCTGCGAATGCGCCGACCCCGCGCTGCAGATCGAGCGCTGGATGCAGGAAGCGCGCGAAGCGAGTTGAAGCGCGGCCGCTTGCGCTTTCCTACAGCGCAAGCCGGGATCTCCGCACGCCGGGGGGGGTGCCCGCTTCCTAAGCTGCGACTTCCCCAGCGAGAGCAGCGATGAGAACACCCGAACGCGAATCCCCCACGCCCCGCCGCGCGGCGGGGCAAGACCCCCAGCCCGCGCGCCGTCCTGGCGCGCAGCCTTCCGAATTCCTCTCCTCCCTGCGCACCGGCCTCCTGGTCGGGGTCGCATTGCTGGCCCTCGTGCTGCCGCTGCGCATGGTGCAGAAGGCGCATGCGCCGGAACCCGCAGGCGAGGTCGCGACGGCTCCGCCAGCCGCGCCCCAGGCGGACGGCCAGGCCGCAGCGCCGGTGCCGGACACCGGCGTCGCCGCCCCGCAAGCCGCTCCCCCCGTGCGCCTCGCCGATTTCCGCGGCGAGCAGCCCTCCGCGGACGCCCGCATGATGGCCAACTGGGTGCTCGCCACCGGCGATGCGAACCGGCATGCCTTCGTGCTGGTGGACAAGAAGGACGCGCGCGTCTATGTCTTCGGTCCCGAAGGCACGCTCAGGGACAGCGCGCCGGCCCTGCTGGGCGCTGCGCGCGGTGACGACTCCTTCCCCGGCATCGGCGACAAGCCCTTGTCCGCCGTGCGGCCCGAAGAGAAGACCACGCCGGCCGGCCGCTTCGTCGCCGAACCCGGGATGAACGCGGGCAACGAGGATGTGATCTGGGTCAGCTACGACCTCGCGGTGTCCATGCATCGCATCCGTCCCCTGGTGGCGCGCGAACACCGGCTCGAACGCCTGGCCTCGCTGACCACCGACGACAACCGCATCTCCTTCGGCTGCATCAACCTGCCCGTCACGTTCTACGAAGATGTCCTGAGTCCCACGGTGCACAAGTACGGCGCGATCATCTACGTGCTGCCCGAAGTGAAGACGGCGCAGCAGGTCTTCGGCGCCTACGACGTGACGGATCCCGAGCAGGTCGCGGCGGCGCAAAGGGCGCGCGACCAGAAGCTCGCTTCCGCCGGCGCCGGCATGCAGAAGGTGTCGCTGCCCGCGCGCTGACGCGCTTTTACAAACTCATCCTTGCGTCGGCGCCGCCGAGCTTGCTAGCATCGCCCCCGGCTGAGCCATCGTGGCTCGGCATGAGGGGGCCGGATGTCAGCGTGGAGCCGATGGCTGCGCAATGCGGCTGGTTGTACGGCATGGGCGGTCATGGCCTGGGCACAGCCCGCGGCCTCGGCACCGCAGGACTTCATGGCAACGCGGCCCAGCGCCGACGCGACATACCTGGTGGACTGGGTGCTGCAAAGCGGCGACGCGCGTGGCAGGCCGTTCGCGGTCGTCGACAAGCGTGCGGCGCGTCTCTACGTCTTCCGCGCCGACGGCCACCTTGCGGGCCACACGCCGGCGATCCTCGGAAGCACGATCGGTGACCAGATCGTTCCCGGCGTGGGCGCGCGCGCACAGATCGGCGCCGTGCGGCCGGACGAGCGCACCACGCCTGCCGGCCGCTTTGATGCCGAACCCGGCCGCAACGACAAGGGCGAGCACGTCGTCTGGGTGGACTACGACAGTGCCTTCGCGATCCATCGCCTGCGTCCCGGCTTCGCCTACCAGGCGCGCGCGGCGCAGCTCGCGAACTGGGGCGCGCACGGCAAGCGCATGTCCTGGGGTTGCGTCGTGGTGCCGGTGGCGTTCTACCAGCAGGTCGTCGAACGCGTGCTCGGCGCGGGACGCAGCGTCGTGTACGTGATGCCCGAGCGCGCGAGCCTGCCCGCGGTGTTCGGCGCGCCCCAGCTCTGAGGATCAGCCGCGTCCGACAAGCGCCCGCGTGCGTTGCTGACGCTGCGGGGAGGGGGCTCGCTTATCGTGGACATGCTGGCGTAAGCCGGCCCCCGAAACGAAAGCAAGTCCCACAAAGGAGATCCCCACATGTCCTCGCCCAAGATCCTCGCGGCCGTGATTGCCGCGGCCACCGTCAGCTTTGCCATGGCGCAGGGCGTGCCGCCCAAGCCGGCCGCCAACCCCGCCGTCGGCGCCGGCCAGCGCAGCACGCAGAACACGCCCATGGGCACCACCGGCACCCCCGGCGGCAATGGCGGCGCCATGGCCCAGGGTTCCTCGGCCGGCAGCTCCGCCGCCACGACCGCCGGCGCTTCGGGTTCGATGAACTCCGGCTCCACGATGAGCGCGACGACCAGCAGCGACAGCACGATGTCCTCCGGTACCCACAAGAAGCACAAGAAGGCCAGGAAGACGGCCAAGGCCGACCGCAACTGAAGACGGGCGCCTCGCATGACAAAGGCCGCTGTGAAGCGGCCTTTGTTTTTGGGAAGGGCTTGCGCGCACGCGGCGCCCCGTTCTTCAGGTGATGACTTGCCGACCCTGCGCCGACACGACGCAGCCGCTGATGCGCCACTGGTTGTCCTGCTGGCGATTGAGCAAGTAGGTGAGCGTCCAGGACGATCCCTCGTCGTCGCTCAGGCGCACCTTCTGCAGCGCCACCTTGCCATCGGTCTCGGGCTTGAGGAGCAGCACGCTGGCCGGATGCAGGAGCATCGGGTATTGCTCGCGCACGGTCGCGAGGAAGGCGTCGGCCGTGCCGAACTGCGTGCGCAGGTCCTGGTCCGCCAACGCGAACGCCTTCATCGCATCCTGTGCCGCCAGCGCGTGAAGTTGCTGCTGCACCACGTCGCTGACCAGCTGGGGGGCGGGCGTGGCGACCGTCGCGGCCGGCTGCGCCAGCTGGGCCGGCGCCGACGCGAACACGGCGCCTCCCAGCACGGCGGAGAAGGCCAGCGACCAGGCGATCGCCGGATTGCGCCAGTTGCGGCGCACGCGCGGCTTCAGCGCGAAATCGGAAGGTGAAGGTTGGTAGGGCACGGGCGGCTCACTGCAGGGGCTCGCCGGACACGTCGGCGGCGCTTGCCGCGGCGGCGTGCATGCACACGGGGACCGGCAGCGGCAGCGTCTCGGCCCGGGCCTTGAGCTGCATGCTCGCGGCGGCTAGCGCCATGCCGACCAGGGTGAAGATGCGCATCATCAGCGGGCTCATCGCGTGCTCCGGGGAGGAAGGTTCTCGTTGGCAGCCAGGGTAATTGCCGCCGCCGCCGCGGTGCTGTAGGTGGAAAACGCGGCGCCGCGTGGGAGCCTCAATCGCGACGGTGACGGCGTGCGCGATGCATGCGCACCAATGGAAACGGCGCCCGAGGGCGCCGTCCCGATCCGCTGGGGAAGCCGCCGGTCCACTGGACAATGTTCTCGCTCATCGCCTGCGGGGGCGGAAGAGTCCGATCCCTGTCTTTATCGCGCGGAATCCGGCGGGCTTTGATGGATTGGAGTGCCCCGCCCGCGCAACGATCGCAGGCGCTGCACGCGAGCGGTTGTAGTCCGGTCGCGAGCCGGGCTGTGGGAGCGCGGGCGCGGCTTCAGTCCCCGAGCAGGATCGCGAGGCCCGCGTCCGGCTCGAAGCGCTTGTTGCGCCAGGTCAGGCGCGTGGGGCCGGGCAGCAATTGCCGCGGCTCCGAATGCCAGGGGTCGCCGGGGTAGCACAGCACGCGCAGTCCCTCCGCATCGCGCGGTTCGGGCCGGATGCAGGGCGGCGTGCGTTGCGCGGCGGTTGCGAGCACGCTGGCGACGCTGCGGTGCCGCGCCAGGTGCGACAGGCCCAGGATCTGCGGCGGCGCCAGCTCCATCAGGCCGTCCCAGTACTGGCGCAGCGCCGCGCGCGGAGCGAGCCACAGGCTCTCGGTCGCTTCGTGGTTGTCGTGCCGCGCCTGTTGCCCCGGCGGCAACGCGGCGATGAAGAAGCGCGTGTCGAAGCGCTTGCGGCCCACGCTGCTGAGGGCGGGCGTGATCCATCGTGACCAAGGCTGCAAGGCGCTGGCGGACAGGCGCAGGCCCATCGGTGCAAGCAGCTCGTCGAAGCGCGGACCCTGGCGCAGGGCCGCCCAGGCTTCGCTTGCCTGGAGCGGCGTCACGTTCGCCAGCAGCACGCCGGCCTCCTCGAACAGCTCGCGGATCGCGGTGACGAACAGGCCAGCGGCCTCGTCCGTCGCGAGATCGGGTTCGCCGAGCAGGGCGTGCAGGTCTTCTGGCGCCCGGTCCAGCCGACCGGCCCACTCGCGGTCCTCGGCATCCACCTTGCCGCCGGGAAAGACGTAGGCGCCGCCCAGCACGTCGGACTGCGCATGCCGTCGCAGCAGGAAGACCTCGAGGTCCTCGCCTGCATCGCGCAGCAGCACCACCGAGGCGGACGGCGCGGGCGGGCCTTCGATGCGGGTGGTGTTCAACTCCATGGAGCGAGGCTAGCAGAGCGCGCGCTTTATGCTTCCGGCATGCCCGACTTCAGCGCAGCGATCGCTTTTGCCCAGGCGCACGAGGTGCCCTGGCCCCGTGACCCGGCCGCCGACCCCGAACGCTGGGGCGTGCACCAGGCGGATCCGCCGCCCTTCAATCGCCTGCGCGGTCCGGTGCATCCGCGTGGCGGCGTCTCCGGCGTCATCCGCATCGGCGGTCGCGAGGTCGCGTCCTGGGGCGAGCCGGATCGCGCCGATCTCACCTTCAGCGTCGCGAAGACTTACCTGGCCTTGCTTGCCGGTGTCGCGAACGCGCGAGGACTGCTGCCCGATCCGCAGGAGCGCGTGGCGAACCGCCTGCCCGGCATCGGCTTCGACGACCCGCACAACCGCGAGGTGACCTGGGCGCACCTGCTGGAGCAGACCAGCGAGTGGCAGGGCCGCTGCTTCGGCATCCCCGACACGGTGGACCACAACCGCCGCGTCTCGCACGATCCCAAGCCGCCCGCGGGCGCGAAGGGCGAGCCGCGCGTGCTGCAGCGCCCCGGCAGCTACTGGGAGTACAACGACGTGCGCATCAACCAGCTCTCGCTGGCGCTGTTGCACCTGTTCGGCCGGCCGTTGCCTGCCGTGTTCGAGGAGGCGGTGCTGCGGCCCATCGGCGGCGGCCAGGGCTTTCGCTGGGAAGGCTATGAGGATTCGTGGGTGGAGATTGCCGGCCAGCGTGTGCAGTCGGTCCCTGGCGGCTCGCACTGGGGCGGAGGCGTTTCCATCAGCGCGCGCGACCAGGCGCGCATAGGACAGTTGCTGCTCGATGGCGGCTTGCACGCGGGCCAGCCCCTGCTGCCCGCCGCGTGGATCGGACGCATGCAGCAGCCTTGCGCGATCGCGCCCTTCTACGGCTGGCTTACCTGGCTGAACCGCGACGGCGCGATGTTCGCGCAGGCCTCGCGCGCCAGCTGGTTCATGGTCGGCGCCGGAGGGCACTACACGTGGATCGACCCGGCGCACCAGGCCGTCGTGGTGGTGCGCTGGATCGACCCGGCCCACAGCCCAGGCTTCGTGGCCCGCGTGGCGACGGTCCTCGGCTAGGAGCCGGTGCCGGTCTTCATCCGCTCCTCGATCAGCGTGCGCGTGGCACGCACTTCGCTCGCGAACGGGCTGCGCGTCTCGTCGGCACGCCGGATCAGCGCCAGGGCTTCGCCGTTGCGGCCCTGGTCGGACAGCGTCTGCGCGAGGTTGTTCAACACGATCACCGATTCGGGGTTGCGCTGCAGGGCCGTGCGCAGCACCTGCGCCGCTTCATCGAGCCGGCCGTTGTCGTGCAGGTTGTTCGCCAGTCCCACGGCTGCCGGCAAGCTGTCCGGCCAGCGCGCGAGCGCCGCCCGATAGCCGCGGATCGTGGCATCGGGATTGCCGCCGCGGGCGAGTCCGAGCAGCGCCTGCAGCCAGTAGTCCTCGGTCGCGGTCGCCGCCACGTCGTCGGGCCGTGTCACGACCATCGCCCAGTAATGCCCCGCGCGCCACGTGCGCTCGAAGTAGGAGAAGGGCATGGCCTGGCGCATCTGGAGGCCCGAGCGCAGGTAGATCGTGCCGGTCGCGTAGTCGAAGCCGTTGACCACGGCGTAGTGCCATTCGGTGAACATGAAGCCGGCGTCCTGCAGGATCAGCACCGGGTGCCCGGCGGCCACCTCGCGCAGCAGGTCGGGATAGTTCGGCGCAAGCCGGTAGCTCACGAGCCCGTGCCGCCGCGGCGCGGCCAGCATCTCGACCTGCAGGCTGCCCTGGCGTGACGGCAGCCAGACTTCGTCCACCAGCTGCTGCGGACGCACCTGCGCGCCGCTGTTGTCCATCACCATGGCCAGCGCGGCGGGACCGCACTGGTAGTCGTCCTGTGGGAAGAACGGAACCTTGTCCAGTTCGACCTGCCGCGGCACGCCCGGCGGCCAGTCGGTGCGCAAGGCGACCGTCTGGGGAATGAGGACTCCGCAGCCGGAGAGCAGGAGCGCGGCGGCGCACAGCGCCAGCCGCAGCCCCTGCCGCAGCCCATGCGAAATTGTCGCGGGCATGCGTCCTTACTTGCGGATCGCGTAGTACCAGATCAGCGCGGCGACGATGATCACCGCGGCCCAGGCCCAGCCGGTCATGCCGCCGGCCGGCGCGCTCTGGATGTCCTGCGCCAGCGCCTGCACTTCCGGGTCGCTCATGCTCTGCACGCGCTCGCGTGCCGCGGTCGGATCGATGCCCGCGGCCTGCAGCTGCGCGGCGACTTCGGCGCGGTCGAGCGTGCTGAGCAGCATGCTGCGTTCCTGCGACGGTACGGGGCCCTGTGCCTGTTCGGCGCTGATCAGTCCGGCGCGCGCGGTCTGGAAGGACAGCGCGAGCAAGGACATCACCAACACACGACAAGTTCTCTTCTTGAATGCGAGGTTCATGGATGCGCTCCTGTTCTGGAACCCGGGGCCGGCACCCCGCCGGCACGGGAGCACGATTTACGCATTTGCGCGCAACGGCAGGGGCTCTGACGCAGCAACCGAAACAGCTTGGTACAAATGTTGCCCACGCGCGCCGCAACTTCCGTACGACACCGCGTCCCGCAGCCGGACTACATCCTTCGCGGCGATGGAGGAGTGCAATGCAGCCTGCAGACAAGAGGAGTCGTTCATGCTCGGCAAATGGATCGTCCTGCTCGCCACGGCAGCGTTGCTGTCGGCCTGCGCCAGCGCGCCCGAACGTCCCGCGGAACAGCGGGTCTGGAACGGCGGCATCTGGAACAGCGTGCTGGGCTATGTCGGCCCGGCCAACGTGATGGTCGTCGGCGCTCCCTGAGCGCAACGGCCCTGCGGCGGCGCTGCCGCAGAATGGGCCATGGACTCGCCCGATTTCGCGCAAGGCGCCGCGTGGCAGCGCGGCCAGTACCTGCCCGTCGCCCAAGCCAGCATTCCCATCACCGACTGGGGTTTCCTGCGTTCGGACGCGGCCTATGACGTGGTGACGGTCTGGGACGGCGCCTTCTTCCGACTCGACGCGCACGTCGAGCGCTTCCTGCGCAGTTGCCAACGCTTCCGCCTCGATCCTGGACACCGGGTCGCGGAGATCACCGAGATCCTCGCGGGCTGCGTGCGCCGCGCCGGCCTGCGCAGCGCTTATGTCGAGATGCTGTGCACGCGTGGCCAGCCGCCGTGGGGATCGCGCGACCCGCGGCAGGCGGTGAACCAGTTCCATGCCTTCGCGGTGCCCTACGTGTGGATCGCGAACGAGGAGCAGCGACGGCGCGGCCTGCACGTGATGGTGAGCCGCGTGCAGCGCATTCCGCCGGCCAGCGTCGACCCGACGGCCAAGAACTACCACTGGAACGACATGACCATGGGCCTGCTCGAAGCGCTCGACGCGGGCGGCGACACGGTGCTGCTCACCGATGGCGCGGGCAACGTGGTCGAAGGTCCGGGCTTCAACGTGTTCGCGGTGCGCGACGGTCGCCTCGTCACTCCGGCGCAAGGCGTGCTGGAGGGGGTGACGCGCCGCACGGTGATCGAGATGGCGCAGTCGCTGGCCATCCCGGTCGAAATGCGCGCCTTGTCAGCGACGGAACTGCGCACGGCGGACGAGGCGTTCCTGAGCAGTTCGGGCGGCGGCGTTTTGCCGATCACGCGCGTGGACAACCAGGCGCTGGGATCGGGACAGGTCGGCCCGGTCACCCAGCGACTGCAGGACACGTACTGGGCGTGGCACCGCGACCCGCGGTACAGCACGCCCGTCGATTACTGAATCAGGCCTGCGGCGGCGCCACCTGCTCTATCACTTCCGGGTCGCGGCGGATCGTGTCGCGCTCGCGATGCTCGCGGCGATCGAGCTTGCCGAACGCGTGGTCCAGCGCGTGCGCCAGTTTCTCGGCGGCGCCGCGGAACGCGAGGTCCTGGTTGGCCGCATAGTTCGTCACCGCCACCGGCGCGCGCCCGTTCACGCGCGCTTCCATCATGCAGCGCTTGTCCACGCTGCCGCCCTTGCCTCCGTGGTTCTCGTCGCTCATCTGCACCTCGATGCTGCTGAGGTCCTGGTCGAAGCGCGCGAAATGCTCGTTGAGGTAGTCGCTGGCCCAGCGCTCCAGGGTTTCCTTGTTCTCGATGTCGTTGGAGGTGTTGACTTGCACTTTCATGGGTTTCCTTTCGCGTCTGGAACCATCGTGCGGACGGCCGGGCTGTGCGGCAAGTGGGAGGGAGTGCATCCCGCTGTCGGACATGGCTTGCCTGCCGCTATGCTCGCGGACACAAGGAGATCCGCATGCTGGACGTCATCGAAGCCGAAACGGGCAGGAACCCCACCGCCACCATCCTCATACTCCACGGATTGGGGGCGGATGGCAACGACTTCGTGCCCATCGCGGAGGAACTGCAACTGGACCGCGTGGGTACCGTGCGCTTCCTGTTCCCGCACGCGCCGGTGATGCCGGTCACGATCAACAACGGCTACCGCATGCGCGCCTGGTACGACATCCTCGGCTTCGAGGAGGGCGCGCAGCAGGATGAAGCGGGGCTGCGCCGCTCCCAGGCGATGGTCGAAGCGCTCATCGCCCGCGAGAAGGAACGGGGCATGGCCGCGGACCGCATCGTGCTGGCGGGCTTTTCGCAAGGCTGCGCCATGGCCTTGCTCACCGGCCTGCGCCATCGCGAGCGGCTGGCCGGCATCGTGGGCCTGTCAGGCTACCTTCCCATCGCCGCGACGACGGCGAAGGAGCGCGACGCGGCGAACCAGCACACGCCGATCTTCCTCGCGCATGGAACGCACGACGAAGTGGTGCACCTCGATCGCGCCGAAGCCTCGCGCGACGCGCTGCAGGCGCTCGGTTATCCGGTGGAGTGGCACACCTATCCCATGGGGCACTCGGTGAGCCCGCAGGAGATCCAGCACCTCAACGCATTCCTGCTGCGGGTGCTGTCTCCGGCGGGCGCCGCGTAGGTTCCGACCGGCTCCGCACGGAGTCCGCGTGGCCCGCGGCCTGCCTATCACAGGCGCCGCCGGGCCGCTGCGGCCGGGGCAAGCAGGGACGGCGCAAAGGTGTTAACTTCGCACGCGACGAACCCGGGCGCATCCCAGAGACACGATCCATGAGCAACCTGCAACAAGCCTTGAGCACGCTCGCGCCCGCGCGGCTGCAAGGCATCCGGCGCGGCATCGAGAAGGAGAGCCTGCGCACCACCGGTACCGGCGCGCTGGCGCTGACGCCGCATCCGGCCGCGCTCGGCTCCGCGCTCACGCACCCGAACATCACGACCGACTACAGCGAGTCGCAGCTGGAGCTGATCACCGGCGTGCACGCCAGCGTCGAACAGTGCCTGGAAGAGCTCACGCAGGTCCATCAGTTCACCTACCGCGCGCTGGGCGAGGAGATGATGTGGGTGAGCAGCATGCCGTGCACGCTGCCGGCGGACGAGAACATTCCCATTGGCCGCTACGGTTCCTCCAACGTCGGCCGCGCCAAGAGCGTGTATCGCATGGGGCTGGCGCACCGCTACGGCCGGCGCATGCAGACCATCTCGGGCATCCACTACAACTGGTCGCTGCCCGGCGTGAGCGATGCGGAGTACTTCGGCCTGATCCGCAATTTCCGCCGGCACGCCTTCCTGCTGCTGTACCTCTTCGGCGCTTCGCCCGCGGCGTGTTCCACCTTCGTGGCCGGCCGCAAGCATGAACTGCAGACGCTCTCGCCCGGCACGGTGTACATGCCGCACGGCACCTCGCTGCGCATGGGGCGCCTGGGCTACCAGAGCGAGGCGCAGGCGAGCCTTTCGGTGAGCTACAACAGCCTCGACGGCTACGCCGACTCGCTGCACGATGCGCTCACCCGGCCTTATCCGGCCTACGAGAAGATCGGCATCCTCAATCCCGGCGGCGAATACAACCAGCTCGCCACCACGCTGCTGCAGATCGAGAACGAGTTCTACGGCACGATCCGCCCCAAGCGCGTCATCCGCCCCGGCGAGCGCCCGCTGCACGCCTTGCGCGAGCGCGGCGTCGAGTACGTCGAGGTACGGCTGATGGACCTCGATCCCTTCGTGCCGATCGGCATCAAGGCGCAGACCATCCGCTTCCTGGACATCTTCCTGCTGCACTGCCTGTACGCGGGCAGCCCCGAGGACACGCCGCACGAGATCGCGGCGCTAGGCCGCAACCAGCATCGCACGGCGGCCTTCGGCCGCGACCCGGCGCTCATGCTGGAGCGCGACGGACGCGAGGTCCGCCTGGTCGACTGGGGCGAGGAGATCGTGCGGGAGTGCGCGCCCATCGCGGCGCTGCTCGACACGGTGCACGACACGACCGACTACGGCGACGCCTTGCGCGCCGCCGAGGCGCTGCTGCAGAACCCCGACATGCTGCCGTCCGCGCGCGTGCTGGCGGCGATGGCGCGCGAACACGGCAACAGCTTCTCCGGTTTCACGGTCGCGCAGTCGGAGCTGGCGAAGTCCAGGCTGCTCAAGCTGCCGTACACGGGCGGACTCGAGGCGCGCCTGGACGCGCTGGTGAAGCAGTCGCTGGACGACCAGGCGGCCGTCGAGGCCGCCGACACCATGCCCTTCGAGCAGTACCGGCAGCAGTACATCTCGCCGGTGCGCCTGGGCCTGTCGAAGGCGGCCGTCGCGCCGCAGCTCGCCGCCGTCTGAGCGCGCCGCGGCGGCTCAGCTTCTTCCGACGAGGGATTCGGTCCTCTCCGACACGGCCGCATCCCGGCTGGCGGCACAGTGCGCCTTGGCTCAGCGCCAAAGCACACAAGGACATGCCGATGACCTCCTTCCCTCGCGCGCGGCGCGTGCTGGCGCCGCTGCTGGCCGCGCTGCTGGCCGGCGGCTCCGCGTTCGCCGCGGCCGCCCCGGGCAACGACGATCCACCCGCGCCCCTGCACAAGCCCAAGCAGGCTCTCGACGACCGGGCCGATCCCGGCATGCGCACCGACGACGTCGGCAAGGGCAGCCACTTCGCCCGCAAGCCCACGCAGCCGGGTACCTATTTCAGCGACAGGAACCGCGACGCGGTGCATCGCTACTACGCCTCGCACCCCGGCGCGGCCGGCCATGCGAGCTGGGAGATCGGCAAGCCCTTGCCGGCGGGCGAGGCGCTGGCGGCCGTGCCGCAGCCCATCGCCGTCGCGCTGCCGCGGATTCCGCCCGGCCACAGGTACGTCGCCGTGGATGGCGACATCCTGCTGATCGCGACGGGCTCCAGGATGGTCGTGGACGGCATCAGCGCAGCGGCCCGCTAGCGCGCTCATCCGCGGCATCCGATTGACCCTCGCGGCTCCAGGACGACCGCCCAGCCCTTACAATCCCGGGACATGGGGTCGGAGTGCGCGCCAGTGCACGGGCGACCTGGAGCAAGCCGTCCTCCGCGTGGAACCGATGCCGGCTTGCACGTTCCGGCCGCCGAGGCCGGTCCATCCATCCAAACCGGCGCGGGCCCTGCGCACACAGGGCCAGCAAACCAGCCGCTTCGCGGTGCCGGCCGTGCCTGAAGGAGCCGCATTGGCGAAGGAAGAACTGATCGAGATGAACGGCCGCGTGGCCGAAATCCTGCCGGACTCGCGCTATCGCGTGATCCTGGACAACGGCCATGAACTGGTGGCGTACACCGGCGGCAAGATGCGCAAGAACCACATCCGCATCATCGCGGGTGACCTGGTGAGCCTGGAGCTGTCGCCCTATGACCTGAGCAAGGGGCGCATCATGTTCCGCCACCTGCCGAACCGCAACACGTCGGGCGGCCCGCCGCCGCAGCATCGCCGGCGCTGAGACACGCACTCCTGCGCACCGCAAGGCGGCCCATCGGGCCGCTTTTGCTTTTGGGGCGCGTCATCGCACCCGCACTTCGTCGAGGTGGCGGCGCAGCAAGTCGATGTCCGTGGCCAGCTCCTGCGCATCGGCCTGCGCGGCGCGCGCGGAGATGCCGCGGCTTTGCGACGCGGCCCACCGGAAGCCGAACAGGGCGAGGCCGCCGGCCGCGCGGTGGGCGACCGTGCGCAGCTGTTCGCGGTCGCCCGTGGCGAGCGCGCCGGCCATCGCGTCGACCATCCTGCGGCGCGAGTCGAGGAAGGCGGGCACCTCCTGCAGGAGCTCGGGATCCACGCACACGGCGGCCGCCGAACTCGGCGGCGCGTCCGGCGGCGGGTGGGCGGAGTGCTCGAAGTCGAGCGGCGCCTGCGTGGGCAGCGGCGTCACGCCTTCGGCGAGCGAGTACAGCAGCGCGAGCAGCGCCTCGCGCGTGAAGGGCTTGGTGAGGTAGCGGTTGCAGCCCGCGGCCAGTCCGCGCCGGATGGAGTCCGGGTCGTCGTTGGACGACATCATCACGATGGCGCAGCCCTTGCGGCCTTCCTGGCGCTCGCGGTCGCGGATCCAGGCCACCGCCTCCAGTCCGTTCATCACGGGCATCTCCATGTCGATCAGCACGAAGTCCGGCCACTGGCGCGCCACGGCGTCGATCGCGCCGACGCCGTTGGCCGCCGTCTCCACCGTGAAGGGCGGCGAGGGCAGGTAGCGCATCAGCAGCAGCCGGTTGTATTCGTCGTCGTCCACGAGCAGCAGCCGGCTGGGCGGGAAGTCGGCCGGGCTCACGCGCGCGACCGTCGCGGCGGCAGGCTGCGCGCGGCGCGCCGGCGGCAACTGCTCGTTGCCCAGGGCGCGCAGCGTGAGCGTGAGCAAGGTGCCGGTGTGCCCGGTCTGCATGTCCAGCTCGCCGTTCTGCACGCGCGCCATCAGGCGCGCCGAGTAGGTGCCCAGGCCGGTCCCGCCGCTCTTGCCGGCCGTCACGTACTTGTCGAAGAAGCGCGACACGATGGTCTCGGATACGCGGCCGGCGTTGTGCACGCGCACGCGGATCGGGTCGCCGGCTTCCACGCGCAGCGTCACGGCGCCGTGGCGAGGCGAAGCCTCGATGGCGTTCTTCACCAGGTTGGCGAGGATGGAGTAGCACAGCAGCTCCTCCGCCCGCGCATAGACGGGGCCTTCGAGCGGCGCTTCCAGGCGCACTCCCACCTGCGCGGCCTGCGCCATCGGCTGCAGGTCCAGCCTCAGCCGCTCGATCACGTCCACGAGGTTCACGGCCTGCGGCCGGAAGTCGTAGGTGCCCAACTCCATGCGCGAGAGGTCCAGCGACAGGTTGACCATCTCCAGCATGCGATAGCCCGCGCGCTCCGCGATGCCCAGCAGCTCGCGCTGTTCCTGCGGCACGCCCGCGTCCTCGCGCATCAGCCGGGCCACGCCGATGATGCTGTTCAGCGGGGTCTTCAGGTCGTGCCGCGACATGCGCTCCACGTCCTCGCGCAGGCGCGCGTTCTCGGCCAGCGCGGCGTTCTGGCGCTTCAGCCCTTCGGCGACGGCGCGCTGGTCCGTGATGTCCAGGAAGGAGCAGATGTAGCGCAGGGTGCGGCCGTCGGCGCCGCGCAGGCTGATCGCCTCCGCGTGCACCCACACCGCGCTGCCGTCGGCGCGCAGCAAGCGGTACTCGTGCGGCTCGTGCTTCATCTCGCCGCCGCGCACCGAGCGGTCGCGCAGCTGGTTCATGAACAGGTCCTGCACCACTTGCCGGTCTTCGGGCGCGATGCGCCCGAAGAAGCGGGGCCAGTCGCTGGTGTCGGTCCCGGGCGGATAGCCCATGATCTCCAGCAGGCGGTCGGAGTAGCGCGTGAGGTTGCGCGTGTAGTCCCAGTCGAGGATGCCCGCGTGCGTCGCGCGCACCAGCAGGTCCACCTTCTCGCGTTCGCCGGCGCTGCGCTGCTCCTCCAGGTTGAGTGCGCGGCCCAGGCGACGCAGCAGCACGATCCCCGGCGTGAGCACGAACAGGAGCAGGCCAACCGCCGTGATCCCCCGCTGCATCATGTCGCCGGACAGCTGCGTCAGGTTGACTCCCAGCACCAATGCCAGGCAGCCGAGGCCTCCGAGCACGACGCCGGCGTCGGGCCGCCCCTGGCGCGCCGCGCGGGCCAGGCACCAGGTCGCGTAGAGGCCGATCGCGACACCGAGCAGCTGCCCGAACACCACGTAGACGCTGTACACGCGTGCCGGCGTCAGCAGCACGACGACCAGCCCGAACACGCAGCCGCCCACCAGCACGCGCAGCACGCCCGCGCGCATCGTGCGCGGGAAGAGCCGGTCGATCAGCAGCGCGAACAGGCCCATGGAGACCAGCCACGCCGAGTACTCGGTGTGCAGGAAGATTTCCCACGGCGTCTGCGGGCCGGTCGTCAGCTGCAGCAGCAGCCGCTCGCCGGTCAGGTCCGCATAGACCGTCTGCGCCAGCGCGAACAGGCCGAAGTACAGCGGCGCCTTCTCCTTGGGGCGCACGAGGAAGAAGAACAGCGGCGAGATGCTCAGCACGAGGTAGCCGCCGACCAGCAGCGTGTCGAGCGCGAAGCGTTGCTGCGACTGCTGCGAGAGCTGCTCGATGGGGCCGGCCACCGGCGCGCGGATCACGCCGCCCGCGCGGTGCGACCAGTTCGACAGGTGCATGGTCACGTGCAGGGGGCAGGCGTAGGA
>FTHB01000477.1_pt1 | contig 35078 bp, 33 predicted proteins | sample 1640851 | NCBI WGS metagenome assembly FTHB01 (sample SAMEA3914788, study PRJEB12502) | metagenome | biome: forest; material: soil | place: Canada | collected 2011-07-03 | depth 0.1 m
CCGGTGCTGCTGGCGGCGATCTGGCCGCCGTGCCGGTGCATGAGGCCCTGCGCGATCGCCAGGCCGAGGCCCAGGCCGCCATAGCTGCGGGACACCTCCGCGTCCGCCTGCTCGAAAGGCCGGAAGATGCGCGGGAGCGCCTCGGCGGCGATCCCTATGCCCGAGTCCGTGCAGGACAGGTGGAAGCTGCCGTCGACGTTGCCGGTGCGCACGGTGATGTTGCCGCCGCGCGGGGTGAACTTGCCCGCGTTGCGCAGGATGTTCCACAGCACCTGCTGCATGCGCGCCTGGTCCGCATCCACCCAGGGACGCGGGGCCTGCAGCTGCAGGTCCAGCGTGACCTGCTTGTCGTCCAGCGACGGCTGCACCATCGCGACGACGGCGCGCGTGAGCTGGTGCATGTCCACGCGCTCGCGGTGCAGGCTCACCTTGCCCGCGCTGATCGCGGTGAGGTCCAGGAGGTCGTCGATCAGCCGCGCCTCGAGGGCGACGTTGCGCCGGATCATGGGCAACAGGTCGCGGTGGCGTTCGTCCACCTGCGCCACGCGTTCGAGGACGTGCACGGCGGTCGTGATCGGCGCGAGCGGCGTGCGCAGCTCGTGCGACAGCACGGCGAGGAACCGGTCCTTCGCCCGGTTCGCGCGGTCGGCTTCTTCCTTCGCCGCGCGCAAGGCCTCGGCCGCGAGGTAGCGCTCGGTGGAGTCGTGCACCAGCTTGCAGAAGCCGCCGGCGCGGCCTTCCTCGTTCTCCAGCGCCGTCACCACGCCTTCGGCCCACAGCCGGCGGCCGTCGCGCGCGACCAGCCAGCCGTTGTCGCTGGCCTTGCCCCGCACGCGCGCCTGTTCGAGTTCCGCCGCGAGCGCCGCCTGCGGCTTCGCGTCGGCGGGAAAAAGCAGCGAGGCCGATTGCCCGAGCACCTCCTCGGCCTCGTAGCCGAAGATGCTGCGCGCAGCCGGGTTCCAGAACTGGATGCGGCCCGCCTCGTCCAGCAGGATCACGGCGTAGTCGCGCAAGCCGTCGACCACCCGCGCGAAGATGATGTCGGCGTGCCGCAGCTGGCGTTCGGCCTGTTCGCGCGCGCGCTGCTGGTCCACCTCGCGCAGCGCCCGCTGCAGCACGGGCGCGAGCCGCGCCAGCCTCGACTTGCTCACGTAGTCGGTGGCGCCGCGCTTGAGGAGTTCCACCGCGTTGTCGTCGCCGATGACGCCGGAGACGAAGATGAAGGGCACCCCCGGCGCCTCGCGGTTGCGGTGGTCGAGCAGGTCGGCGCCGGTGAATCCCGGCAGCTCGTAGTCCGAGAGCACGACGTCCCAGCCGCCCGCGCGCAGGGCCTGCACGAAGGAGGCCTCGTCGCGCAGCACTTCCAGCTGCACCCGCGGATACGCGCGTTCCAGCTGCACGCGCAGCAGCTCCTCGTCCAGGCGCGAGTCCTCGACGAGCAGCACACGCAGCGCGCGGGCGGATGTGCCGGGTCCTTCGGCCATCTTCAATCGTGCCTGCGCCGTGTCGAGCGCAGGGATCCCGGCGGCGGCTCGTTCAGCACGGCCCAGAAGATGCCCAGGTCGGCGATGGCTTCGACGAACTGCTTGAATTCGACCGGCTTCACCACGTACGCGTTCACGCCCAGCTGGTAGCTGCGCAGCACGTCGGACTCCTCGTGCGAGGAGGTGAGCATCACCACCGGGATGCTGCGCAGCGGTTCGGTGGCGCGCACGGTCTGCAGCACTTCCAGCCCGTTCACCTTGGGCAGCTTCAGGTCCAGCAGCACGACGGCCGGATTGCCCTCGGCCCGGTCCGCGTAGTCGCCGGCCCGCGTCAGGTATTCCAGCGCGGCTTCGCCGTCGCGCACGATGATCACCTCGTTGGCGAGCTGGCTGCGTTCGAGCGCGACCAGCGTCAGTTCGAGGTCGCGCGGGTCATCCTCGACCAGCAGGATGGGTTTGAGCATCAGGAAGGCTCCTCGGTGCGGCCGCCGGCGGCGGCGTCGTTGTTCTGGGAATGGGGTGGAAGGACGAAGCCGAAGGTGGCGCCGCGGTCCGGTTCGCCGCGCGCCCAGACGCTGCCTCCATGGCGTTCCACGATGCGCTTGACGTTCGCCAGGCCGATGCCGGTGCCGTCGAAGTCCTCGGCGCGATGCAGCCGCTGGAACACGCCGAACAGCTTGCCGACGTACTTCATCGGGAACCCCACGCCGTTGTCGCTGACCTCCAGGCCCGAACCTTCGGGCGTGCTGGCCGCGGCGACGCGGATGCGCGCGGGCGAACGCCCCCGCGTGTACTTGACCGCATTGGCGAGCAGGTTGCGCACGGCCACCTGCAGCAGCAGCGGGTCGGCCCACAGGCGCGGCAACCCGGGCGCGATGTCCCACTCGATCACGCGGCCGCGCTCCTGCTGGCGCAACTCCTCGACCAGGTCTTCGACGAGCACGCGCGCGTCCACCAGCGAAGGCCTGAGGCCCGAGCGGCCCAGGCGCGAAAAATCCAGCAGCGCGTCCACCAGCTGGCCCGCGTACGAGGCGGCGTTCTTGACGTGCTGCAGGTAGCGCTGCGAGCGTTCGTCCAGCCTGCTGGCGTTGTCCTCCATCACCAGGTCCACGTAGCCGGCGATGTGGCGCATGGGCGCGCGCAGGTCGTGCGAGACGGTGTAGCTGAAGGCTTCCAGTTCCTTGTTGACGCGTCCCAGCTCGATGGCGTGGCCCGCCATTTCCTCGGCGCGGCGCAGCACCAGGGCCAGCAGCGCGAGGCGCAGCTCCGCGACGGCGGCCTGCTGCGCGGGCAGCCAGGGTGCCGAACGCCCGCGCACGTGCTCCTGCCAGCTGTCGAAACTCTGGCGCGGATGGATGCGGCCGGCCGACGGCAGCGTCTTGCGCGGGTCGCCGGCCCACTTGATGGTCTGCACGATCTCGGGCCGGAACCACAGCACCACGTGGCGGTGCACCTGCGAGATCGACACGGCGAGCACGCCTGCGCATCCGGGCAGCAGCGCTTCGCCGGGCTCCCACGCCTCGGGCAGCCGGTCGGTGCTGAAGACGTCCTCGTTGCGGGCGACGATCCAGTGCGCAAGCCGGCGCACGGCGTCCAGCGGCGGCACCTCGCCGATCGTCCAGCAGCTGTCGTTCAGCACCACCGCGGCTCCGGTCGCGCCGGCAAGGCAGTGCAGGCCCAGCTCGGGTTCGACCAGGCGCTGCAAGGTGCTGTCGGATTCGGCCATGAGCGCCACGAGCGTCAGCACGCGCTGGTGCAGCGCGAGCCGCTGCGCCACTTCGGCGTTGTCTTCCTGCGCCTGGATCTGCAACGACAGCAGGCGGCCCAGGTGCTCGCAGGCCACGCGCGTCTGGAAGGGCAGGTGGCGCGGCGCGCGATCGTGGCAGGAAATCAGGCCCCACAGGCGCCCGCCCACCACCAGCGACACCGACATCGAGGCCAGCGTGCCCATGTTGCGCATGTACTCCAGGTGCACGGGCGAGACGCTGCGCAGCGCCGCGAAACTCAGGTCGGTGCCGGCGGGATCCGGCGCGCCCGACGCGGCCAGCAGGGGCACGGGGTCGTAGTCGGCGGTGGGGATCAGGCGGATGTGGTTGACGCGGTACAGCTCGCGCGCCTGCGCGGGGATGTCGCTGGCCGGAAAGCGGTGGCCGGCGTACGAGTCGTAGCCCGGCTCCAGCCGCTCCGCGAGCACTTCCCCGTGGCCGTCGCTGTCGAAGCGGTAGATCAGGCAGCGGCCGAAGCCGGTGAGCCGCTTCATCTCGCGGGCGACCGTCTCGCACAGCGCGGGCACCGAGTCCGCCTGCTGCAGCATGGGCAGCAGTTCGCGCGCGACCGTGTAGATGGGCGCGATCATGCTGGCCGCGGGGCCGCCGGGTTCGTACTCGACGATCACGTGCTCGCCCTGCCAGTGCGCGGCCGCATCCCAGGTGCGGCCGGCCAGGGGCATGCTGCCCAGCCACGTGGGGCCGGTCCCCTGCTGCAGCCGCCCGCTGTCCACCGGGAGGATGGCGAGGGCCTCGCGCGCGGCTTCCTCCGAATCCCAGTTGGCGCTGTACGCGAGCAGCCGGCCGGTGTCCGGGGCCAGCACGATCACGCGCCCGTGCGGCTGGATCGCTCCCGGCACCCGGATCGGCTCGGTGGCGCACTGCGACAGGTCAGGCAGCGGAAGCGCGCTCATGCGGAAGGCTTTCGAGAAGGAGGGCGAGGCTGTCGAAGGTATGGCGTGCAGCCTCGCACGCGTGGGCGAGTGCCACCGGCGCCTGCAGTTCGGCGGCGAGCAGCTCGCGCACTTCGCGCCACATGGCGCCGGTCGCCTCGCCCCAGCCATGGAAGTAGGCGGCGCCATGCTGCGGATCGAGCCCCGCGCGCGCCAGCGTGCGCAGGATGAACTGGCCGCCCAGCGTGGAACCCTCGATCACGTAGAGGGAGCCCCAGGCCGCCGCGGCGTCGCGCAAGGGCGCGAAGTGCACCGCTGGCAGGGGCGCGACGCCGAGCGCCTGCAGGTCCTGGCGCAGGAAGGCGCGGCGCGAACGTGCGCGCAGCCACGCGTGCCGGCGCGCAGGCAGCGCCGCGAGGACGGCCGGCTCCCAGCCGGCCAGGAAGGCGTCGAGGACCTGCAGCACGCGGGCGTAGTGCCCGGGCTCCTGCATGCGGGCCAGGTCCATCAGGCTGTCGACGCGCTGGTGGTGGTCGCGCGTCGCGGTGCGCAAGGTCGTCACCGCGTCGGCGGAGTCGCTGGGGGAACGGGAAGGTACGGCGGAAATCAAGTCGCAGGCAGACGGGCGAGAACCCCACTTGGAGGCAGGACCGCGGGATGCTGTCATCTCGCGGCTTTGCGGCGTGTAGGACGACGCCGCAGGGTGCCATCGGACATGCGAACGAAATGACTCAGCGTGGTGGCATGCACACACCGGCGCGCCTGTACAGTGGCGCGATGGGAGTCCCCGCGATGAAGAACGACGTTCCACTGCAGGCGCAGGAGCTGTTCCACGACCCCGCCGTGCGCGCGCTGCGCGGCGACCTCGCGCTGGCCTTGCGGGCAGCCGCCCACCACGGACTGGGCGAAGGCGTCTGCAACCACTTCAGCATCGCGCTGCCGCAGCGGCCCGAGTGGTTCCTGCTCAATCCGCGCGGGCTGCACTGGAGCGAGGTGCAGGGCCACGACATCGTGCTGGTCGATGCACAAGGCCAGCGCCTGGCCGGCGCCCACCCGGTGGAACCCACGGCACTCTTCATCCACGCGGCAGTGCATCGCCTCGCGGGCAAGGCCTGCGTGCTGCACACCCACATGCCGTATGCGACCGCGCTCACGCTGACGGACCTGCGGGCGCTGGACACCACCTTGTCGCAGAACGCCATGCGCTTCCACGGACGCGTGGCGGTCGACGCGCAGTACAACGGACTGGCGCTGGATGGCACGGAAGGCGAACGCATCGCACGCGCCATGCACGGCGCCGACGTCGCCTTCCTCGGGAACCACGGCGTGATCGTCTGCGGCGAACGCATGGCCTGGGCGTACGACGACCTGTACTACCTGGAGCGGGCCTGCATGCACCAGGTGCTGGCGCAATCCACCGGCCGCCCGCTGCAGCCGGTTCAGCCGGAGCTCGCCGCGCGCGTCGCGGCCCAGACGCTGGGCGAGCGGCTGCAGTCCGACCTGTTCTTCGCCAGCTTGCGGCGCATGCTCGGCTGAGGCCGCGAGTCGAGCACGAAGGCCGCGCCCTGCAGCGCGTAGAGCAGCGCGCGCCGCGGCTCATCGGTCTCGAAAGTGTCGCCGGCCTCCAGCACCACGTCGCGCGGATCGTGATCGAGCGTGAGCCAGAGACTGCCGCGGGTGCAGAGGATGCGCGCCGAGGAAGCGTCGGGCAGCGCGAACAGCGCGCGCGCGGGCAGGCAGACGGTCGCTCCGGGTTCCATGGCGGCTTCCTTGGCATGCATCATGCGAATGACTATAGTTGGCGCATCTCCTCCGGAGAAACGAGAAATCCGCATGCATGCCATGCAGCCCCGGAATGCGAAGCCCCCCGAGCCGCGGTCCCGGCAGCTGCGCCTCGACCTGCTCCACACCTTCGATGCCGCCGCGCGCCACCTGAGCTTCACGCGCGCGGCGGAGGAACTGTTCCTCACGCAGTCCGCGGTGAGCCGGCAGGTCCAGCAGCTGGAAGACAGCCTGGGCGCGACGCTGTTCGAGCGCCGGCACCGCACGCTGGAGCTGACGGAGCCTGGCCGCATCATGCGGCGCGCGGTCGAGGACAGCCTGGAGCGCCTGCGCGACGCCGCGGCCCGGGTGCGCAGCGCTTCGGCACGCCAGCACGCGACCATCACCTGCACGCCCGGCTTCGCCTCGTTCTGGCTGATCCCGCGGCTGGCGCGCTTCACCGCCGCGCATCCCGAGGTGGATGTGCGCATCTCCGCCACGATGGAGCTCGCGGACCTGGAACGCGGCGGCGTGGACCTCGCCGTGCGCTTCGTGCCGAGCGCGCAGGGCGAGGGCCCGCTGTTGTTCGAGGAGGAGGTGCAGCCCATGTGCGCCCCGCAGCTGCTGCGCGATGCCGCGCGGCCGCTCAAGCGGCCCACGGACATCGAACAGCACACGCTGCTGACCGTCGAGACGCACGACGCCACGCTCATGGTCGACTGGGAGCCGTGGCTGCGCCTGATGGGACTGGCCAGCGTGCACATGGCGCACACGCTGCGCTTCACGCAATATTCCGAAGCCGTCGCGGCGGCGGTCGCAGGGCAGGGCGTCGTGATCGGGCGCCTGCCGCTGCTGGCGGAGCTCGTGCGACAGAAAAAGCTCGTGGCGCCCTTCCGCAGCCCGGCGGCTTCCCGCCGCGGCTATTTCGTCACCCTTGCGCCGCAGGCGGCGCACAACCCGAGCGCGCTCGCCTTCGCCGCCTGGCTGCAGGCCGAGGCCGGCGCGCCATTCCCGGCGAGGAGGAACTGATGGCAACGATCCAGAAGGAGTTCGAGGTGCCGGCATCGGCCGACGCGGTCTGGGCCGCGCTGCGCGATTTCGGCGCGGTGCAAAGGCTGGCGCCGGGATTCGTCACCGGCTGCGTGTCCGAGGACGGCGGCGCGGTGCGTGTCGTGAGCTTCTTCAACGGGCTGCAGGTGCGCGAGCGCCTGGTCACGCTGGACGACGCGGCGCGGCGCATCGTCTACACGGCCTTCGGCGGCCGCACGACGCACCACAACGCCAGCGTGCTCGTCGTGCCCCTCGCGGACGATCGCTGCCGCTTCGTGTGGACGACCGACCTGCTGCCCGACACGCTGGCGCCCGCTATGGCGCAGATGATGGAGCGCGGGGCGGAGGCGATGCGCTCGGCGCTGACGCCACCGGTTCGCTAGCCGCGCTGGACCAGCCCGCGCCAGGCGTGTAGCGCGCGACCTGCATCTCGTTGGCGTGGAAGCCGCTGGTCCAGCGCGCGAGGACGTTCCCCTGGGCGTCCATGTGCAGCTGCGGCGCCTCCTCGCCGGCGCGCGTCCCGGCCACTGCGGGCCGCGGCAGCGCACCGGGCAGGACATCCGGCACGCTCCAGCCGTCCGCGCCGTAGTGGCTGAAACGCAGGCTGTGGATGTTGCCCACCCGGTGCTGCCAGACGGCCATGCCCTGTCCCTGCCCGTTGCCCGTGACCTGCACTTCGCTCGCTTCGCCGTAGATGCGTTCCAGCGGCTGCGGCTGGCTCCAGCCCGCGGTGCGCGTCCAGGTCGAGGCCATCACGTGGCCGTCGGCGATCCACACGGCGAGGGCGGCTTCGTCGCCGGTGCGCGCCATCTGCGGACCGGCACCTGCCGGCGCGGGCGGGGCCGGGATCACCTGGCCTTGCGCGTCGGTGAGCGCGGGCGCGGCGGGGTGCGCCGCATCGGCATGTCCGTAGCCGCCCAGCACCGCGGTGTCGTGCCGGTCGGGCCTGGCATCGCGGCATCCGCCCAGCGCCGCGCCCAGCAGCACCAGGGCCGCCATTCCCATCCGCCTGTTCATCGGGAACTCCGCCGGATCAGCCGCTCTTGCGGCGCGTCGCGGGCTTCGCGCTCGCGCGCGCGGTGGTGCTGGTCTTGCGTGCCGCGGCCTTGCGCGCAGGCGCGGCTTCGTCGTTCGCCGCGGACTCGCGCCGCGAAGCCGGCTTTTTCTCCGGCGGCGCGGAGGCGCCGGCATTGCCCTTGAGGCTGCGGCGAAGCAGTTCGGTGAGGTCGATGACTTCCGCGCTGGCAGGCTCTTCCTCGCCAGGCAGCGGCGCCGCGGTGCGCAGCCCGCCTTCCCTGGCCTTCTGTTCCACCAGCGCCATCAGCTTCTCGCGGAACTCGTCGTGGAACAGGTCGGGCTGCCAGTCGCCCGCCATCGCATCCACGAGCTGCTCCGCCATCTTCAGTTCGGCGGCGCTCACGCGCACGTCATCGCCGGGCCAGGCCAGGCCGGCGGTGTCGCGGACCTCGTCCGACCAGCGCAGCAGGTTCAGCACCAGGCCCTTGCCCTGCGGCACGAGCATCGCGAGATGCTGCTTCGTCGAGATCACGACCTTGGCGATGCCGACCTTGCCCGTGCGCTCCAGCGTTTCGCGCAATAGCGCGAAGGGCTTCTGGCCGCCCTTGCCGCCGGGACTCACGTAGTACGGCTTGTTGAAGTACACGCTCGGGATCTGCTCGCGATCGACGAAAGCCTCGATCTCGATGGTCTGCGTGGAGCGGGGCATCGCGTCCTTGATCTCCTCGGGGGTGAGGACCACGAACTGGTCCTTCTCCACCTCGAAGCCCTTGACGATCTCCTCGCGCTGCATCGCTTCGCCGGTGGCCTTGTTGACCTGGCGGTTGCCGACGCGCGTCATGCTGGATTTCTCGAGCAGGTTGAACTTCATGCGGCTCTCGGCCGTCGCGGAATGCAGCGTCACCGGAATGTGCACCAGGCCGAAGCTGATGGCGCCTTTCCAGAGCGTGCGGGAACTGGTGGGTGCGGGCATGCGTATTCCTCTGGCAGCCCAGCCACGCTAAGGGGCACACCGAGGCGCAGGTGTAGGACTTCGCAGGCGGTCCGTGCAGGGCGCGGCGCGGAGCGCGCGAGCGGCTCAGGGGCAGTACAACTGTCCGCCGAGGTTGGAGCACAGCCCGGTCGGGCCGCGCAGGTCGGGGGGAACCATGCGCAGGTGCGTGCCGTCGTTGGCCCAGCAGCCGCCGCCGTCGCAGAGCGCCGGCGAGGACGGCCGACCGATTGCCACGGGCGGACGCGGCAGCGTCGGCGCGGCGATCGGCACCGGCCGCGACGATGGCTCGATCTGCGGCGCCGGCACGGAGATCGGCGCCTGCACAGAGCGCGAGGGGCGCGCGGGCGGATCGGGCTGCCCAAGACAGATAGTGGCCGCGGAACTGCGCAGCGACTCGATGCGCGCGGAGGCCTCGTGGTTGTCGCGTGCGGCCTGCAGCTGCGCGATGGCGGCGCCGCAGGCCGGAGACTTCAACGGGTCCGCTTCCTGGGCGCGCACGGAGACGGCCGCAGCGAGCAGCAGCGGGACGAAGAGGAGGGTGCAGGCGCGCATCGCGGGCTTGTCCGACAGCGCAGCACGTTGCCGGGAGCTTAAGTTTGCGCCATGAAGTCCCGCGATACACGTCCCAGCCGCGCCCAATCGGGTGAACGGGCCACGAGCTCGGCTCCTGCGCAGCCCGACCACGGCGAGAACTCGGCAAGCACCCTCGTGGAAGCGCCGCAAGGCGCCATGAAGAGGAAGAAGATGGATGCTCACGATTTCCCCGACGGCGGCGGCAGCGGCGGCGCGGAAGCCTTCCGCCGCAGCCGCGCGAAGCCCTGACGGCCTGGCACCAATGTAGGCCCGCATCGCCTTGTCTTCTGTAGGATCGGGTCGTCGATGAAGATCGCGACCTTCAACGTCAACGGCGTCAAGACGCGCCTGGGCCAGCTGCTGCGCTGGCTCGAGCGCGAACAGCCCGATGTCGCCTGCCTGCAGGAGCTCAAGGCGGTGCACGAAGGCTTTCCCGAAAGCGAAATCCGCGATGCCGGCTACCACGCGCTGTGGAAGGGGCAGCGTTCGTGGAATGGCGTGGCCATCCTCGCGCGCGGCGTGCAGCCCGTGGAGGTGCGCAGGGTCCTGCCCGGGGATGCGCTGGACGAGCAGAGCCGCTACCTCGAAGCCGCCGTCGACGGCGTGATCGTGGGCTGCCTCTACCTGCCCAATGGCAATCCGCAGCCCGGTCCCAAGTTCGAGTACAAGCTCGCGTGGTTCGAACGCCTGATCGCGCACGCCCATTCGCTCGTCGACTCGGACCATCCCGTGATCCTCTGCGGCGACTACAACGTCGTCCCCACCGACTTCGACATCTACGACCCGCGCTCCTGGCGCAAGGACGCCTTGCTGCAGCCCGAGAGTCGCGCGTGCTGGGAGAGGCTGCTGGCGCAGGGCTGGACCGATGCGATCCGGCACCTGCATCCCGAGGAGCCGGTCTACACCTTCTGGGACTACTTCCGCCAGCACTGGCAGCGCAACGCGGGCCTGCGCATCGACCACCTGCTGCTGAATCGCAGGCTCGCGCCCTCCCTGCGCGCCGCCGGCGTGGACACCTGGGTCCGCGGCGAGGAGAAGGCCAGCGACCATGCGCCCACGTGGGTGGAACTGGAGCTGGAGGGTCCGAAACCAGCCCGGGCCCGTCGGGGGCGTTAGGCAAATCACTTAGGAGCTCTACCGTTTTCCCTAGCGTCGTACGGACGAGCGCGTGGTTTCATCTCGTTACGTCGGGAGAGAAGAGATGGACTCCAACCAGGATCGCGCACTGTGGCTCGAATCGCTTTCGGACAAGGTCCTGCACCAGCTGCCGTCGGCCGTGTGGAAGAACCTCTTCCTCGGGCCGGAGGGTGACAGCATCCGCTTCGAGCAGCGCCACCTCACGCTGGTCCATGCGGACCTGAGCGCCGAATCGGCGGGAGCGACCGAAGCCGTCGAGCGCTTTCATCGCCAGATCCAGGAACTGAACTCGCGCCACAACGGCCGCCTCGATCCCTACCAGGACGGCGCGGCGCTGATCACTTTCGAGAATCCCGGGGCCGCCGTCCGCATGGCGATCGAACTGCAACGCGCCGCCGAAGGCGTCGCGCTGCGCCTGGGCGTGGTGAGCGGGGTCTGCACGCTGGCCTACTTCCGCGTGCAGGGGCGGCTGTGGTGCACGCCGCTCGGACGGCAACCGCAGCGTGCCGCGCACGTCGCGGCCGGCGCGTCGCTCGGCGGCATCGTGATCTCCCCGGAAACCTACGGACCCGAAGAGCGCCGCGCCCGGCTGCACGCCGACAGCGATGCACCCGACTTCGAAGATTCGGAGCTGGACCTGTCCACGCTCGCCTGGGAATCGGAAGCCGACGGCATCGACATCCGCTGCTGAAGCGCGGACCCGCTAGGCGCTGAAGCCGCCTTCGGCCAGGAAGCGTTCCTCTTCCCCTGAACTGCTGCGTCCCAACATCGCGTTGCGGTGCGGGAAGCGGCCGAAGCGCGCCACGATGTCGCGGTGATGGTGGGCGTAGCGCAGGTTGTCGCCGCCCAGGGGCTGCATCAATGCGCAGCAACGATCCAGGTCGGGCAAGTCTTCCGAGTGCATGAAGGGCAGGTAGAAGAACTGGCGCAGGTCCTCGGCCACGTTCCGGTCGTGTCCTGCGGCGATCGCCGCGTCGGCCGCCGCGCGCGCCTGTGCATCGGTCGCGTACATGCGCGGCGTGCCGCGAAAGGCATTGCGGGGAAACTGGTCGAGCAACAGCACGAGGGCGAGCGCCCCGTCGGGAGTGTGGCTCCAGGAGTCGAGCCGGCCGGCCGCGGCGGCCTCGTGCGCGCGGAGGAAGCGCGCGCGAAACAGCCCGTCGAAGTCGTCGTCCTGCCGGAACCAGCGCTTGGCGCCGGCATCGCGCCAGAACTGGAGAACTGCTGCGGGAGTGTCGTCGGCCGCCATGCGCGAAGCTTAGGGCACCGGCGAGCTCCGCGTCGGCACCGCGGAGCGCAGACCCCGCGCGTGCCGAAGCGGAATGCGTTCAGCGCTGCTTCTGCTGGTCCGGGCGCTGCTGGTCCTGCTGGCCGCCACTTTGCTGGCTGCCGCTCTGCTGGCGCTGCTGGTCCTGCGAAGCCTGGCCGCGGTCCTGCTGCTGGTCCTGTTGCTTGGACGCGCCCTGGTCCTGCTGGCTGCCGCCTTGCTGGCTGCCGCTCTGCTGGCGCTGCTGGTCCTGCGAAGCTTGCCCGCGTCCCTGCTGGTCCTGCTGCCGGCCCTGCTGCGAACCCTTGTCCTGCTGGCTGCCGCTCTGCGGGTTCTGCTGGCTTTGCTGGTCCTGCGACGCCTGCCCGCGGTTCTGCTGGTCCTGTTGCCGGTTCTGGTCTTGTCCTTGTGCCATGGATGCTCCTTGGAAGTGGTGGGGCCGGTCGGTGACAGGCCCAACGCCAAGGTAGGACGATGCGCGCGACGCGTATGTCGGACCGCAAGCGCACCCGCGTAGGAGAGCGCTGGCGTGCGGCTGCGCTTCGGTGTTCGTGCGCGCGGCATCGCGACACGACGCGACATGCGGGTGCGTTGCGAGGCGTCCTACACCGCCGCGGCGACGCTGCTTGCAGCTTGGTGCCCGCCCGCGGCCTAGATTGCGTGCATGAGTACTGAGACCAGCATCGGCCCCGATGGCGACCGCGGGGGCAACGAGAACCACGGCAACGCGGACGGATGCGGCAACAAGACGCTGGGCGACAAGGTCCCGCAGGACCGCGAACCGGCGGCCGGCGCGGGCGTCCTGGACGAAGCGGGCGCGCAAGTGCCGGCGGGCGTCCCCGGCGCAAGGCCCCGGCCCGGAGTCGCCAGGGGAGCCGCATCGTATCCGGACGGCCCGAATGTCGAGGACAGCCCCTGGGAGCTCGAAGCGGCCCGCGGCAAGCTGCCCGAGGACCCGAACCGGTAGCGAGCCGGCGCCGGCGGCGGATCGTTGCGCGCGCAACGATCACGCGCTATAGTTGCCTCCGCAACCAACAGGAGCGGGCGTGGCGACATCCTTGCCGGAAACGGTTCCGGTTCTCGTGGCGGGCGGGGGGCCGGTGGGCCTGGTCGTCGCCGCCTTGCTGGCGCGTCACGGCGTGCGCAGCCTGGTGCTCGAGGCCGACGACAGCTACTGCACCGGCAGCCGCGCGATCTGCATCTCGCGCCGCTCGCAGGAGATCCTCTGGACCGCTGGCGCCGGCGAGGCACTGGACCGCAAGGCGCTGCCCTGGACCGGTGGCCGCAGCTACTGGCGCGACCGCGAGGTGCTGCACTTTCGCATGCCCAGCGAGCCGACCGAACGCTTCGCGCCCATGGTCAACATCCAGCAGTACCACGTCGAGGCCTTCGTGCACGAGGCGCTGCAGCGCGTGCCCGATCTCGCGCAGGTGGCGTGGAGCACGCGCGTCACGCGCGTGTTGTCCGGGGCCGAGGGCGTGGAGGTCGAGGTGCAAGGGCCTGCGGGCGTGCAGCGCATCCGGGCCGGCTACCTCGTCGCATGCGATGGCGGCCGCAGCACGGTGCGCGAGCAGCTCGGGCTGGCGCTGGAAGGAACGCAGTACGAGGGCCGTTACGTGATCGCGGACATCGTGCAGAAGACCAGGCGCCCGGTGGAGCGGCTCGCCTGGTTCGACCCGCCGTCCAATCCCGGATCGACGCTGCTGATGCACAGGCAGCCCGACGACGTCTGGCGGATCGACTACCAGCTGCGCGACGACGAGGATGCCGAGGAGGCGCTCAAGCCGCAGAACATCCTGCCGCGCGTGCAGAGCCACCTGGCGATGATGGGAGAGGATGCGCCCTGGGAGATGCTCTGGGCCTCCATGTACAACGCCAAGTGCCTCACGCTGGGCTCGTACCGCCACGGGCGCGTGCTGTTCGCGGGCGATGCGGCGCACCTGGTGCCCATCTTCGGCGTGCGCGGACTCAATTCCGGCCTCGACGACGCGGCCAACCTGGCCTGGAAGCTGGCGCTGGCCGTGCAGGGCGGCGCGCCCGACTCGCTGCTGGATTCGTACTCGCAGGAACGCGTCCACGCCACGCGCGAGAACCTGGCCTATGGCGCCAAGAGCACCGAGTTCATGGCGCCACCGGACTTCGCCTTTCGCCTGATGCGCGAGGCGACCTTGCGCCTCGCGCTGGACGAACCGGCCGTGCGTTCGCTGATCAATCCGCGCCAGTCGGCGGCTATCGCCTACCCGGGTTCCGCGCTCAACGGACCGGAGCAGGGCGCCTGGGCGCATGCGCAAGCCGCACCGGGGCAGCCCGCGCCCGAGGCGCTGCTGCGCGGCCCGCAAGGCAACTTCCACCTGACGCAGTGCTTCGGCACGGAGTTCGTCTGCCTCGTGTTCGGCGACGGGGCCTTGCCGCATGCGCTGGCGGACCTCGCCGTGCAGGGTGTCGGCGTCCTGGACATCGCGCCGGAGGCCGATGCGCAAGGCCAGGCCCGCACGCGCTATGGACTGCCGGATGCGGCGGCGACGGGCCTGGTGCTCGTGCGGCCCGACGGATACGTGATGGGACGCTGGCGCGGTCTCGATCCCGCGCCGCTGCTGGCGTGCCTGCACGAAAAGGGAATCCGCCCATGAACGAAGCCGATCTCGACCGCAGCTACACCGCCCTGTGCAAGGCGCTGGGCGACGTGGGGCAGGAGCGCAGCGAACTGCTGCTGGGCATGGTTGCCCTCGCGCTGATGGCGAAGGCTCCGGACACCGACGAAGTGCTGGCCCTGATCGCGCGCTCGCGCGATCGGTGCCTGGAGGACTGAGCGGTGGCCGTGCGAAACGGCGGCGTGCCGCTGGACGAGTTCCTGACCTACCGGCTCCACCAGGTCAACAAGATCACGGACAAGGCGAGCACCGATGCCTATGCGGGCGAACTCGGCCTGGGCGTGGGCGAAGCCCGCTGCCTCGCCGCGATCGGCGACTTCGCCCCGTTGTCGGTGAACCAGCTGGCCGCGCGCGCCAATCTCGACAAGGCGCATGCGAGCCGGGCGGCGCAGTTGCTGGTGGAGCGAGGCTGGGTGCGCAAGGAGGCGAGCGACGCCGACGCCCGCGGCGTGGTCCTGACCTTGACGGCCGAAGGCCGGCGCTGGTGGCAGCGCGTGATGCGGCTGATCGCGCGCCGCAACGAGGAAATCTTCGGCTGCCTGAGCCGCGCGGAACAGCAGGCGCTGGCGGGCTTGCTCGATCGCGTGGTGCGCCACGCACGCGGCTCCTAGCTGCTGCTCAGCGCCGGGCGGGTCTCCTGCCAGCCCATGGTGGCATTCACCTGCTCGATCGCATTTCGCGGGCGCCGCGGGCCGGTGAATCTCCCCTGGAACCGTGAGCGCAAGCCGAAGTGCCTAGAATGCCCGGTCCCCCAATGAACGCCCCCATCGACGTCTCCTTCTTCGCGCGCGCCGCGAAGCCGATCACCAGCTACCGCAAGTACTGGGCGCATCGCTTCGGGCCGGCGCCCTTCCTGCCCATGAGCCGGAAGGAAATGGACGCGCTCGGATGGGACAGCTGCGACGTGATCCTCGTCACGGGCGATGCGTACGTCGACCATCCCAGCTTCGGCATGGCCGTCATCGGCCGCGTGCTGGAAGCGCAGGGCTTCCGCGTGGGCATCATCGCCCAGCCGGACTGGCACAGCGCCGAGCCTTTCAAGGCATTGGGCAAGCCCAATCTCTTCTGGGGCGTGACGGCGGGGAACATGGATTCCATGATCAACCGCTACACGGCCGACCGGAAGCTGCGCAGCGACGATGCGTACACGCCCGGCGACGTCGGCGGCAAGCGCCCGGACCGCGCGGCCATCGTCTATAGCCAGCGTTGCCGCGAAGCCTTCAAGGACGTGCCCATCGTCCTCGGCGGCATCGAAGGCAGCCTGCGTCGCATCGCCCACTACGACTACTGGTCGGAGAAGGTGCGCCACAGCGTGGTGCTGGATGCCAAGTGCGACCTGCTGCTGTACGGCAACGCCGAACGCGCGATCGTGGAGATCGCCCATCGCCTGGCCGCCCGCGAGCCGGTGGAGGACATCACCGACGTGCGCGGCACGGCCTTCGTGCGCCGCACGACGCCCGAGGGCTGGTTCGAGATCGATTCCACCAGCGTCGATGTGCCGGGCCGCGTCGAGGACCACATCAACCCCTACATGACCATCGCCGACCAGGCGAAGGCCCAGGGCCAGTCCTGCGCGAAGGAAGAGGGCTCCGCTTCACTCTCTCTCCCGCCTGCGGGAGAAGGCGCGGCGCAGCCGCTGAATTTCGTCGCGAATCCCCGCGTGAAGCTCAAGCCGCCGCCGCGCGACCTCACCGTCATCCGCCTGCCGTCCTACGAGGCCGTGAAGTCCGATGCCGTGCTCTATGCGCACGCCAACCGCGTACTGCACCTGGAGACCAATCCAGGCAACGCGCGGGCGCTGGTGCAGGCGCATGGCGAGCGCGACGTGTGGCTCACGCCGCCCCCGATCCCGCTGACGACGGCGGAAATGGACCACGTCTTCGACCTGCCGTACGCGCGTGCGCCGCACCCGGCCTACGGCGACGCGAAGATCCCCGCGTGGGAGATGATCCGCTTCAGCGTGAACATCATGCGCGGCTGCTTCGGCGGCTGCACCTTCTGCTCGATCACCGAGCACGAGGGCCGCATCATCCAGAGCCGCAGCGAAGAGTCGATCATCCGCGAGGTCGAGGAGATCCGCGACAAGGTCAAGGGCTTCACGGGCGTGATCTCGGACCTGGGCGGCCCCACGGCCAACATGTACCGCATCGGCTGCAAGTCGCTCGAGATCGAGTCGGCCTGCCGCAAGCCGAGCTGCGTGTACCCCGGCATCTGCCAGAACCTGAACACCGACCACGGTCCGTTGATCAAGATCTACCGCCGTGCGCGAGGGCTCAAGGGCATCAAGAAGATCCTGATCGGCTCGGGCCTGCGCTACGACCTCGCGGTGCAGTCGCCCGAGTACGTGAAGGAGCTGGTGCAGCACCACGTGGGCGGCTACCTGAAGATCGCGCCCGAGCACACGGAGCAGGGCCCCTTGTCGAAGATGATGAAGCCGGGCGTGGGCAGCTACGACCGCTTCAAGCAGATGTTCGACAAGTTCTCGGCGGAAGCGGGCAAGGAGCAGTACCTGATCCCGTACTTCATCGCGGCGCACCCCGGCACGAGCGACGAGGACATGATGAACCTGGCGATCTGGCTGAAGCGCAACGGCTTCCGGGCGGACCAGGTGCAGGCCTTCTATCCCAGCCCGATGGCCACGGCGACGGCCATGTACCACTCGGGAAAGAATACGCTGCGCAAGGTGACGCGCGACAGCGAGACGGTGGACATCGTGCGCGGCGAGCGCCGGCGCCGGCTGCACAAGGCCTTCCTGCGTTACCACGACCCGAACAACTGGCCGCTGCTGCGCGACGCGCTCAGGACGATGGGTCGCGCCGACCTGATCGGCAACGGCAAGCACCACCTGGTGCCGACCTACCAGCCGCTCACCGACGGCAGCTACGCGAGCCCGCGCCGCAAGAATTCCACGGGCGCGGCGAAGCCTTCCAAGGGCCGCATCCTCACGCAGCACACGGGCCTGCCCCCGCGCAAGGCGAAGTAGGCCTCAGTCGCCCATCGTGTGGATGGGCAGGTCCTGCTCGGTCGCGAGCTGTTCCAGCTCCGCACGCGAGCGGGACGCGAAGAAGCGCGAGATCGCCTCGTGCGTTCCGCCCGCGAACATCGTCTTCACGTCGCTACCCGCCACGCCCGCGGCCGCGCACAGGCGCGCCGCGAAATGCGGCTCCAGGGCCGCGACGGCCACGCGGCCGTCCGCACAACGATAAAGCCTATAGCCCGCATGCGCGCCGCCGACCGAGCCGGTGGGCTGCGTCAGTCCCCAGCGGCGCGGCAAGGCGAGATACGCCGCGGCATCCGACAGCGCCACTTCCAGGTACAGGCCTTCGGGGTGCGGCTCGCCGCTGCCTGCGTAGCGTTCGTGCTTGCGCAGCGCGGCCTGCAGCACGGCCTCGGCGGCCATCAGCGAGCCGCTCATGTCCGCATAGAGCGTGGCCGGAAGTTCGAGGCCGGGCACGAGGCCGTTGTCGGCGAGGTAGGTGAGGTCGTGTCCCGGCTCCTCGGCGCGTGCGCCAGGCGCGCCGACGATCGCCACCTGGCTCACGGCCGGATGGCGCGCGTGCAGCGCCTTCCAGCCCAGTCCCAGTTTCTCCAGCGCGGAAGGGCGGAAGGAGGTGAGCAGGATGTCCGTGCGTGCGAGCTCGCGCTGCAGCGTCTCCTGGCCTGGGGGCGTCTTGAGGTCCGCCTGAAGCACCTTCACTCCTTCGTGCATTTCCGCGTACGCGCCGGGGTTGTAGTGGCCCATGGGATCTCCCGAAGGCGGCTCCAGCTTGGTGCAGGTCGCACCCATGCGGCGACAGCGCATCAACGCCGCGGGCCCGGGCAGGTTCAACGCGAGGCTCAGGATGCGGATGCCATGCAATGGCGAAGGCGCGCGGGTGTTCATGCCGCGAAGGCTAGCAGAGGCGATGGGGACATCGCCCGGGTACTTCCCGATGTGGCGCTGCCGCGGTGCCGCTACGCTGCGCAGCGCCGGACAGGCCGGTGGTCCACGGGAGACGACGACGATGCAGTTCAAGCGCAGCTTCGCCACCTTGCTGGCACTGGGCGCGGCCGCCCTCGCGCACGCGCAGGCGAACTGGCCCACGCGCCCGATCACGCTGGTGGTGCCTTTCGCGGCAGGCGGCCCGACCGACGTGGTGGCGCGCACGCTCGGCGCGTCCATGGGCAGGATACTGGGGCAGAGCATCGTCGTGGAGAACAAGCTGGGCGCCGGCGGCACCGTGGCGACGGCCTACGTCGCGAAGGCGGCGCCCGATGGCTACACCTTCTTCATCCACCACAACGGCATGGCGACCGCGCCGGCCCTGTACCGCAAGCTCGCCTTCGATCCGCTGAAGGACTTCGAATTCGTGAGCCAGGCCGTGGAAGTGCCGATGACACTGATCGCGCGCAAGGACTTTCCCGCCAGCAACTTCCAGGAGCTGGTGACCTACGTCCGCGCGAACCAGGACAGGCTCAACCTGGCCAATGCGGGACTCGGCGCGGTGTCGCAGCTGTGCGGCATGCTGTTCCAGCGCGCCATCGGCGTGCAGCTCACCGAGGTTCCCTTCCAGGGCACCGCACCGGCGATGAACGCGCTGCTGGGCGGGCAGGTGGACCTGATGTGCGACCAGACCACGCAGACCGTGCAGCAGATCAACGCGGGCAGCGTCAAGCTCTATGGCGTGACGACGCGCAAGCGCGTGAAGGTGCTGCCGACCACGCCCACGCTCGCGGAGCAGGGCCTGAAGGACTTCGAGGTCGTCGTGTGGCACGGCATCTACGCGCCCAGGGGCACGCCCAGGCCCATCATCGACAAGATGAACGCCGCGGTGCGCGCCGCGCTGAAGGATCCGGAGGTGATGAAGCGCATGGACGAACTTGGCGCCGAGATCGTCGCCGACGGAACGAACACGCCCGAGGCCTTGCACGTGTGGCTCAAGTCGGAGATCGACAGATGGGGGCCGGTGATCAAGGCCGGCGGCAAGTTCGCGGACTGAGTCAGGGCGCAATCAGTCAGAGCGGCAGGCCTACGTAGTTCTCCGCCAGTGCCGTGGACGCCGCGCGCGAATTCACCAGGTAGTCCAGCTCCGCCTCCTGCACCTTCTGGCCGAAGCCTTCGGTGTCGGGGAAGCGGTGCATCAGGTTCGTCAGCCACCAGGAGAAGCGCTCGGCCTTCCAGATGCGGCGCAGGCAGCGCTGCGAGTAGGTGTCGATGCCGGCCGAACTGCGCTCGCGATAGTGCTCGATGAAGGCGCCGGACAGGTACTTCACGTCGGTGGCCGCGAGGTTGAGGCCCTTGGCGCCCGTGGGCGGGACGATGTGGCCCGCGTCGCCCGCCAGGAACAGGCGTCCGAAGCGCATCGGCTCCGCGACGAAGCTGCGCAACGGCGCGATGCTCTTCTCGATGCTGGGGCCGGTGACGATCTTCTCGGCGAGCTCCGGATCGAGCCGGCGGCGCAGCTCGTCCCAGAAGCGCTGGTCGCTCCAGTCCTCCACCTTGTCGTCCACCGGGCACTGCACGTAATAGCGGCTGCGGGTGAGGCTGCGCATGGAACACAGCGAAAAGCCGCGGTCGCTGTTGCCGTACACGATGGCGTGGGGCGAGACGGGAGGGGTGTCCGACAACACGCCCAGCCAGCCGAAGGGATAGACGCGCTCGTATTCGGTGATGCGGTCCTTGACGCTGGCCCGGCTCACGCCGTGGAAGCCGTCGCAGCCCGCAATGAAGTCGCAGCGCAGTTCGTGCGTCGCGCCGTCCTTCTGGTAGCGCACGACCGGCGAGGCACCGTCGAAGTCGTGGATGCTGACGCCGGCCGCTTCGTACACCGTCTCCAGGCCTTCGGCGCTGCGCGCTTCCATCAGGTCGCGCGTGAGCTCGGTCTGGCCGTAGGCCGTGACGACCTTGCCGCCGGTGAGGCCGTGCACGTCGATGGGGTGGCGGCTGCCTGCGAACACCAGCTCGATGCTGTGGTGCACGATGCCCTCGCGCTGCACCCGCCCGCCCACGCCTGCTTCCTTGAGCAGGTCCACCGTGACCTGTTCGAGGATGCCCGCGCGAATGCGCCCGAGCACGTAGTCGCCGCTCTGCCGCTCCAGGATCACGTTGGAAATGCCCGCCTGGTGCAGCAACTGGCCGAGCAGCAGGCCGGAGGGGCCGGCGCCGATGATGGCGACCTGGGTGCGTTGCGTCATGCTTGTCTCCTGTTGGGCGGGAGCTTAGGCGCTGGAGCGCGCGGCGAACAGGGGAGGGCGCGATCGCCTGTGCGATGATTGCGCACGCTGCGCGATCATCGCGCAGCCACGCACATGCCCATCGCCCACGCGGACTACATCGCCGGCATGGCCAAGGGACTGGCCGTGCTGGAAAGCTTCGACACCCAGCGCCAGCGGTTGAACGCCACGCTGGCCGCCGAGCGGGCGGGCCTCACGCGCGCGGCGGCTCGCCGCCACCTGCTCACGCTCACGCACCTGGGCTACCTGGAGACGGATGGCAGCTGGTTCTGGCTGGCGCCCAAGGTATTGCGGCTGTCGGGGAGCTACCTGGCCACCGCGCGGCTGCCCCGCGCGGTGCAGCCCACCCTCAACCGCCTCGCGAGCCTGACCGGCGAATCGTTTTCCGCAGTGGTGCTCGATGGCGACCAGGTCGTGATCGTGGCGCGCAGCGGCTCGGCCCAGATGGCCTATGGCCTGCACCTGGGCGCACGGCTGCCGGCCCACGCGAGCTCGACCGGGCGCGTGCTGCTGGCGGCCAGGAGCAAGCCCGAATTCAACGCCTGGATGAAAGGCCGCGTGCTGCCGCGCCTCACGGCCCACACGCAGTGCGACCCGCGCGCCTTCAGGGCGTTGATCGAGCAGGTGCGGCAGCAGGACTTCTGCGTGGCCAGCGAGGAGCACGAGCTGGGCGTGCACGCGCTGGCCATTCCCCTGCGCGACATGGAGGGCCACACCGTGGCCGCGCTCAACGTCGTGGCGACCCGCCAGCGGCTGGAGCCCAAGGTCCTGCAGAAGGACCTGCTGCCCCTGCTGCTGGAGGCTGCCCGTGACCTGCGACCGCTTCTTTAGACCTGCTGGGCCATAAACAAACAAAAAGATATTCGTTGTCCGTGGCGCAACGGGTCCGCACAATGCTTTCCTCCTCGCCAGAAAGGAAAGCACCGCCATGACTCTTCGACTCGGCGACACCGCCCCGGATTTCACTCAAGACTCCACCGAAGGCCCCATCCATTTCCACGAATGGGCCGGCAATTCCTGGGTCGTCCTGTTTTCGCATCCCGCCGACTTCACGCCCGTGTGCACCACCGAGCTGGGCAAGACGGCGGCGCTCTCCGGCGAGTTCAAGAAGCGCGGCGTCAAGCCGATCGCCGTGAGCGTGGATCCCGTGGAGCAGCACCGCTCGTGGGTCAACGACATCAACGAGACGCAGAACTGCTCGGTGAACTTCCCCATCCTGGCCGACGCGGACAAGAAGGTCGCGACGCTGTACGACATGATCCACCCGAACTCGCTGGCGAACGCCACCGTGCGCAGCGTCTTCATCATCGACCCGAAGAAGGCGATCCGCACGACGCTGACCTATCCTGCGTCCACGGGCCGCAACTTCGACGAGATCCTGCGTGTGATCGACTCGCTGCAGCTCACCGACAGCCACAAGGTGGCGACGCCGGCGAACTGGAAGCAGGGCGACGACGTCGTGATCGTCCCGAGCATCACCGATCCCAAGGAGCTGGCCGAGCGCTTCCCCAAGGGCTTCAAGGCCGTGAAGCCGTACCTGCGCCTCACGCCGCAACCGAACAAGTAAAAGTGAAAGCACGCCGGCCGGCCTGCGAGATGCGGGCTGGCCGGCTGGTCTACGCCTCTCCCTGATGAAAACCTCCAAGATCAAGCTCCTCCTCGCCTCCTTCGCCATCGCCGCCAGCGGCATGGCCTCCGCACAGCCGGCGCAGACCCTGCTGAACGCCTCGTACGACGTGGCGCGCGAGTTCTACAAGGACATCAACGCCGCCTTCGTGCCCTGGTACAAGAAGACCACGGGCAAGGACGTGAAGATCGAGCAGTCGCACGGCGGCTCCAGCGCGCAGGCCCGCGCCGTGGCCGAAGGCCTGGACGCCGACGTCGTGACCATGAACACCACGACGGACATCGAGTTCCTCGCCGACAAGGGCGTGGTGGCCAAGGACTGGCAGAAGCGCTTCCCCGACAACGCATCTCCGACCACGTCCACCATGCTGTTCCTGGTGCGCAACGGCAATCCCAAGGGCATCAAGGACTGGGACGACCTGGCCAGGCCCGGCGTGCAGGTCGTGGTGGTGAACCCCAAGACCGGCGGCAACGGCCGCTACGCCTACCTGGCCGCGTGGGGTTACGTGAAGAAGAAGGGCGGCACCGACGCGCAGGCGGCCGACTTCGTCTCGAAGCTGTACAAGAACGTGCCGGTGCTGGCGCGCGGCGGCCGCGATGCCACCACCGCCTTCCTTCAGCGGAACATCGGCGACGTCCTCGTGACCTTCGAGTCCGAGGTGGAGTCGGTGAGCCAGGAGTTCGGCGCGAACAAGGTGGACGTGGTCTATCCCTCCATCAGCATCGTCGCGGAGAACCCCGTGGCCGTGGTCGAACGCACGGTGGCCAGGAAGGGCACCGCGGACCTCGCGAAGACCTACCTCAACTTCCTGTATTCCGACGAGGGGCAGGAGATCGCCGCGAAGCACCACATCCGACCGCGCAGCCAGGCCATCCTGAAGAAGTACGCCAGCACCTTCAAGCCGATCAGGCTGTTCACGGTGCAGGAGCTGTTCGGGTCGCTGTCCGAGGCGCAGAAGGTGCACTTCAACGACGGCGCCCAGTTCGACAAGATCTACACGGTCAAGTAAGCACACGATGAGTGGCGCACTCACGGCGCCGCTGCCCGGTGGGGCGGCGGCGCCTTCTTCGTCGCGCGGCGGCAGCCGCAAGGTCCTGCCCGGCTTCCGCCTGAGCCTGGGCTATGCCTTGTTCTACCTGTGCCTGATCGTGCTGATCCCGCTGTCGGCCCTGGTGCTCAAGAGCTTCTCTCTCACCTGGGACCAGTTCTGGGCCGCGGTCAGCTCGCCGCGCGTGCTCGCCTCGTACCGGCTGACCTTCGGCGCCTCCTTCATCGCCGCCCTGGTGAACGTGGTGTTCGGCCTGCTGGTCGCCTGGGTGCTGGTGCGCTATTCCTTTCCGGGCAAGCGCATCGTCGATGCGCTGGTGGACCTGCCCTTCGCCCTGCCAACGGCCGTGGCGGGCATCTCGCTCACGGCGCTGCTGGCCGGCAACGGCTGGATCGGCCAGTACCTGGAGCCCATGGGCATCAAGCTCGCCTTCCAGCCGCAAGGCGTGGTGATCGCGCTGATCTTCATCGGCCTGCCGTTCGTGGTGCGAACCGTGCAGCCGGTGCTGGAGGAGTCCGAGAAGGAACTGGAAGAAGCGGCGATGTGCCTGGGCGCCACGCGCTGGCAGACCTTCACGAAAGTGATCTTCCCTTCCATCGCTCCGGCGCTGCTCACCGGGTTCGCGATGGCCTTCGCGCGCGCGATCGGCGAGTACGGCTCGGTGATCTTCATCGCCGGCAACGTACCCATGGTGTCCGAGATCACGCCGCTGGTGATCATCGGCAAGCTGGAACAGTACGACTACGGCGGCGCGACGGCCGTCGCCGTCGTGATGCTGCTGTTCTCCTTCGTCCTGCTGCTCGTGATCAACGGGCTGCAGGCCTGGCAGCGCCGGCGTTCGGGAGGGCAGTAAGGTGGCCGCCACCGACCTTTCGCGCAAGCGCGTCACCACCACCGAGGCCCCCTGGGTGCGCTGGTCCCTCATCGCCGTGGCGATGGCGTTCCTCGTGCTGTTCCTGCTGCTGCCGCTTGCCGCCGTTTTCACCGAGGCGCTGCGCAAGGGCGTGGATGGCTACCTCGAAGCGCTCAAGGAGCCGGACGCCTGGTCCGCCATCCGCCTGACCCTGCTCACGGCGGCCATCGCCGTGCCCCTGAACCTGGTGTTCGGCGTGGCGGCCGCCTGGGCGATCGCGAAGTTCGAGTTCCGCGGCAAGGCCTTCCTCACGACGCTGGTGGACCTGCCGTTCTCGGTCTCGCCCGTCGTGGCGGGCCTGATGTACGTGCTGGTGTTCGGCGCGCAGGGCTGGTTCGGCCCGTGGCTGTCCGCGCACGACATCAAGATCATCTTCGCGGTGCCCGGCATCGTGCTGGCCACCGTGTTCGTGACCTTTCCTTTCATCGCCCGCGAGCTGATCCCGCTGATGCAGGCGCAGGGCACCGAGGAGGAGCAAGCCGCCATCGTGCTGGGCGCGACCGGCTGGCAGACCTTCCGCTACGTCACGCTGCCGAACATCAAGTGGGGCCTGATCTACGGCGTGATCCTGTGCAACGCGCGCGCCATGGGCGAGTTCGGCGCGGTGTCGGTCGTCTCCGGCCACATCCGCGGGCAGACCAACACCATGCCGCTGCATGTCGAGATCCTCTACAACGAATACCAGTCGGTCGCGGCCTTCTCCGTCGCCTCGCTGCTGGCGCTGCTCGCCCTGGTCACGCTGGTGATCAAGTCGCTGGCCGAGTGGCGGCAGGAACGCGAACTGAAGGCGGCCGCCGCGCTGCCGCCCGAACGCCCGCGGGCGGTCCAAGGAACGAATCCATGAGCATCGAGATCCGCAACGTCAGCAAGAATTTCGGCGACTTCAAGGCGCTGCGCGACGTGTCGCTGGACATCGCGTCCGGCGAACTGGTCGCGCTGCTCGGGCCCTCGGGCTGCGGCAAGACCACCTTGCTGCGCATCATCGCGGGCCTGGAGACCGCCGACGCCGGCAGCATCCTGTTCGCGGGCGAGGACACGACCGAGGTGCACGTGCGCGAGCGCCAGGTCGGCTTCGTGTTTCAGCACTACGCGCTGTTCCGGCACATGACGGTGTTCGAGAACGTGGCCTTCGGCCTGCGCGTGAAGCCGCGGTCGCAGCGCCCGAGCGAGGCGCAGATCCGGGCGAAGGTGCACGAGCTGCTCGGGCTCGTGCAGCTGGATTGGCTGGCCGAACGCTTCCCGTCGCAGCTCTCGGGCGGCCAGCGCCAGCGCATCGCGCTCGCGCGCGCCCTCGCCGTCGAGCCCAAGGTGCTGCTGCTGGATGAACCCTTCGGCGCGCTGGACGCGAAGGTGCGCAAGGAGCTGCGCCGCTGGCTGCGCCGCCTGCACGACGACCTGCACGTGACCTCGATCTTCGTCACGCACGACCAGGAGGAAGCGCTGGAGGTCGCGGACCGCGTGGTGCTGATGAACGCCGGCCAGATCGAGCAGGTGGGCACGCCGCAGGAGGTGTGGGACCATCCCGCGAGCCCGTTCGTGTACGGTTTCCTCGGCGACGTGAACCTGTTCCACGGCCGGGCCCACGAGGGCGAGGTCCACTTCCAGGGCGCGCAGATCGACTCGCCCGAACTCGCCGGTGCGCAGCACGCCGCCGCCGCGGCCTACGTCCGCCCGCACGACCTAGACGTGCAGCGCTACGAGCCGGGCGCCAGCGGCATCGTCGTCCGGCTGGCGCGCGCGATCGTCGTCGGGCCGGTGGCGCGGCTGGAACTTCTGCCCGTGGACGGATCCAAACCCGCAGACAATGCCGGTTCCGACTCCGTGATCGAGGCGCAGATACCGGCGCAGCAGTTCAGGGAGATGGGTTTGCGCGAGGGCGAGACGCTGGTGGCGACACCGCGCCAGGCCCGCGTGTTCCTGGAGACCGGCGCCGGCATCTGATACGCCAGCCGCCGGGCAGAGAAGGGGAAGAGGGAAGAATGAGTGCGATGGTCCTGAATTGGTTCGACACGGCGCCCCGGCGCGTCCTCGGCCTGGTGGCGCTGGCCTGCGTGGCCATGCTGGCCTTCGGCCTGTACCTGCAGCACGTCGTCGGGCTCGAGCCTTGCCCGATGTGCATCGTTCAACGCTATGCGCTGGTGCTGGTCGCCATCGCCGCGGGCATCACGGCGGCCCTGAAGGCGCGCGGGGCGCACATCGCGGGCGCCGTCCTGATCGTGCTGTTCTCCGGCTTCGGCGGCTTCGTCGCGGCTCGCCAGAGCTGGCTGCAGTGGTACCCGCCCGAGACCGCGTCCTGCGGCCGCGACTTCTACGGGATGATCGAAACCTTCCCGCTGCGGCGCGCGATCCCCATGATCTTCCGCGGCAGCGGCGACTGCACGAAGGTGGACTGGACCTTCCTGGGCGGCTCCATCGCAAACTGGTCCTTCCTCTGCTTCGCGGCCTTGCTGGTGATCGGCCTCGTGCTGATCGCGCGGCAGGTGCGGACGGGTGCGCGGCGCGGCGTGAGTGCGCCGATGGCGGCGTAGCGGGAGCCGCAGGCGGGATCGGGATCGCGGTCGGACTACCGCTCAGGCGTGATGCGCCACACGCACCAGGTGGCGCGTGAACCAGTCGGCGGCCAGGTCGGCCACCTTCTCCAGCGTGCCGGGCTCCTCGAACAGGTGGGTAGCGCCGGGCACGATCTCCAGGTCGCTGGCGCAGCGCAGGTGCCGCAGCGCCTCTTCGTTCTCTTCGACGACGCCGTGGTCGGCGCCGCCGACGATCAGCAGCGTCGGTGCGGTGACGGCGGCGAGCGCCGCCGGACCGGCGAGTCCGGGACGGCCGCCGCGCGACACCACGGCCGACACGCGCCGCCCGAGTTGCGCCGCCGCGATGAGGGCTGCGGCGCTGCCGGTGCTGGCGCCGAAGAAGCCCAGCGGCAGCTCGCCGATGCGCGCCTGGGTGCGGGACCATTCCGCGGCCGCCTCGAGCCGGCGCGTGAGCAGGGCGATGTCGAAGCGGTGCTCGCGCGTGCGCACGTCCACCTGCTCCTCCTGCGGGGTGAGCAGGTCGAAGAGCAGCGTGGCGATGCCGGCCTGCTGCAGCCGCGAGGCCACCTGGCGGTTGCGCGCGCTGTGGCGGCCGCTGCCGCTGCCATGCACGAACAGCACCAGGCCGCGCAGGCGCTGCGGCAGGCCGAGGTCGCCGCACAGCGAGGCTGCGCCGACGGGAATGCGGACTTCCTGGAGAACGGGGGCCGTGGACACGCTGTTCATGGCAAGCTCCTGCCGAAGGTAGAGCAGCCGCGGGAGCCCAGGTGTCGGCGCAAGGCGCCGGCGCTGCAGGACGGGCGTCCACGGCCGCGCGAGGGGCCAACGATAGGCCTCGCGCGCGGCTTTGTCACGCGCAGGCTCCTCTAGGTGAGCTTCTTCACGAACACCATGCTCTTGCGGTCCCAGCTGTACTTGCGCTTGCGCGCCTCGGGCAGCCAGTCGGGGTCGACCTGCACGAAGCCACGCTTGAGGAACCAGTGCATGGTGCGGGTGGTGAGCACGAAGATGCTCTCCAGCCCCATGGCGCGGGCGCGCTGCTCGACACGGCGCAGGATCTTCTCGCCGTCGCCCTGGCCCTGGCTCTGGGGCGACACGGTCAGCGCCGCCATCTCGCCGGTGCGCGCCTCCGGGTAAGGGTACAGCGCGGCGCAGGCGAAGATGACGCCGTCGTGGTCGAGGATGGTGTAGTTGGCGATGTCCCGCTCGATCTCGGTGCGGTCGCGCTTGACCAGCGTGCCGTCCTTCTCGAAGGGTTCGATCAGCTGCAGGATGCCGCCCACGTCGTCGGCGGTCGCCTCGCGCAGCTCCTCGAGCTTCTCGTCCACGACCATCGTGCCGATGCCGTCGTGCACGTAGATCTCCAGCAGCAGCGAGCCGTCCACCGCGAACGGAATGATGTGGCTGCGCTCGACGCCCGCCTTGCAGGCCTTCACGCAATGCTGCAGGTAGAAGGACGTGTCCGACGGATTGCTGGCCGGCGGCAGTTGCTGCAGGAGTTGTTCGGCGGCCGCGAGCGGCAGCTCGGTGTCGATCGGGTTGTCCTCGCCGTCGGTTTCCAGCGGCTTCACGCGCACGCCGGGGATCTCGGTGAGGAAGATCAGCTTGTCGGCCTGCATGGCGATGGCCACGCTGGTCGCCACTTCTTCCATGGTGAGGTTGAACGCTTCGCCCGTGGGCGAGAAGCCGAAGGGCGACAGCAGCACCAGCGCGCCCAGGTCGACGGTGCGCTTGATGCCGGCCACGTCCACCTTGCGAACGAGGCCCGAGTGCTGGAAGTCGATGCCGTCCACGATGCCGACGGGCCGCGCGGTGATGAAGTTGCCCGAGATGACCCGCACCGTCGCGCCGGCCATCGGCGTGTTGGGCAGGCCCTGGCTGAACGCGGCCTCGATCTCGTAGCGAAGCTGGCCCGCGGCCTCCTGCGCGCAATCGAGCGCCACGCCGTCGGTGATGCGCATGCCGTGCGAGTAGCGCGCGGCATGGCCCTTCGCCTTGAGCTGCTCGTTCACCTGCGGGCGGAAGCCGTGCACCAGCACGATCTTCACGCCCATGCTCTGGATCAGCGCGATGTCCTGGACGATGGTGGCCAGCTTGCCCGCCGCGATCGCCTCGCCCGCCATGGCGACGACGAAGGTCTTGCCCCGGTGCATGTGGATGTAGGGCGCCACCGAGCGGAACCAGGGGACGAAGGTGAAGTTGAAGATCGCGGACATCGACGGCGGCTGGCGCGGGTGAGGGCTTGGCGCGACAGTGTAAGGGAACGACCTGCGGGTCGACTTCCGGTTTGCGCTATCGTTCGCGCAATGGATCCTGTCGCCGCCGGCTTCTGGGGCGCCTTCTTCGGAACGGCCGCCCTCATGGCCGGCATCTCCCTGGTCGCCTACCTGCGCCTGCACAGGCGGGTGGCGCTGACCGCGGGCTCGTCGGCGCTCGTGTCGGCCCTGTTCGCAGCCGCCTATCTCGGCGCCATGCCCCTGGACGGGGCCGCGGAAGCGCGCGTGCTGGCGCACCTGGGCCTGGCCGTCGCCACCACGCTGTCGCTGATGCTGCTGGCCCTGCTGGGCCTGCTGCGGCAGCAACGCATCGCGCGCCGCGCCATCGTGTCGCTGGCCGTCCTGGACGTGCTGGTGCTCGGGACCGGCTGGGCGCTGCCCGCCAGGCAGGCGCTGTTCCTGAGCGTCGGCGCCGCCTTCGTCCTGGCCTGCTTCATGCTCGCCATCGCCATGCGCAGCGCGCGCCGCGGCGATCGCCTGGCCTGGACCACGGTGGCGGGCGTGTCCTTCATGCTGCTGGCGCTGGCCGGCCTGGGCTGGATCGCGCTGGATCGCGAGGTGGAATGGCCCGTGCACGCCGTGAGCGCGCTGGCGGGCATGGCCTACCTCTCCGTGATGGCTTCGGCGCTGTGGGGCCGCTACTCCTACCTGCTGGAGTTGTCGGAGGTGATGGCGCACGGGCCCAGCTACGACCCGGTCACCCGCATGCGCTCGCACAGCGAGACCGGGCAGATGGTCGGCGACCTGTTCTTCCACCGCGATGCCGAGGCCCGGCCGATCGGCGTGCTGGCCATCTGCATCGCCAACCTGTACGCGCTGGAGAACCTGCACGGGCGCGCCGCGTTCAACCACGCGCTGTTCATCTGCGCCGGGCGGCTGCGCCGGTGCGTTCCGCAGACGGTGGAGATGGGCCGCCTGGGCGAGGACGGCTTCCTGCTGCTCACGCGCAGCATGGAGGACCTGCGCGGGCTCGACCAGCTCGCGCGCCAGCTGCGCGAGCGCCTGAGCCGCCCGGTGTCCCTGAGCATCAGCCGCGAGCCGGGCCTGATCGAGGGGCGCGGCACGACCTGGGCGGCGGACGTCGGCATCGGCGTGATGTCCACGAGCACCAAGGTGCGGCCGGCGCAGGCCGTGGCCACCGTGCGCGCCATGGCGCGCACCGCGTGGACCTACGGCACGCGGATCGCGGTGTTCGACGCGCAGGCGGGACAGATCGCGGAACTTGGCTCGCGTCCCGCGTCATTGGGCGCAGCTTAGGCAAGCGACGTCTGGCGGCTGCCGCCGCCCTTTGCTATCGTCGGCGGATGGACAACGTCGCCGCCGGGTTCTGGGGCGCCTTCTTCTGCACGGCGACGCTGATGCTGGTGGTCTCGCTGGCGGCGTTCCGCCGTTCGCATCGCCGGGTAGCCCTCATGGCGGGCCTCACCTCCGTCTTCTCCGCCGTCTTCGTCGCCGCGTATCTCGGCTGGCTGCCGCTGGAAGGCGCCGTCGAGGCCCGCGCTCTGTCGCACGTCGCCGTGGTGACCGCGGTCACGCTCGCCATCATGCTGATGTCCACCCTGGGCATGCTGCGCCAGGCGGCGGTGGGCCGCAGGGCCGTGGGCATCCTTGTGGGTGTCGGCGCCGCCGTCCTGGTCGCGAGCTGGCTGCTGGATGCAGGCCAGGCGCTGGCGCTCGGATCCTTGTGCGCCTTCGGCGTCGGCGCCGCCATGCTGGTGATCGCCGTGCGCGGCGCGCTCCGCGGCGACCGCGCGGGCTGGACCGCCGTGGCGGGCATCGTCTGCATGCTGGTGGCGATCGCCGGCCTGAGCTGGATCGCCCTGAGCCGCACGACCGCATGGCCGGTGCATGCGCTCAGTGCCACCGCGGGCGTGGCCTACCTGTGCGTGATCGCCTCCGTGCTGTGGGCGCGCTATTCCTACCTGCTGGAGCTGTCGGAGGTGCTGGCGCACGGTCCCAGCTACGACCCGGTCACGCGCATGCGCTCGCACCTGGAGACGGGGCAGATGGTGGGGGACGTGTTCTTCCACCGGGACGCCGAGGCGCGGCCGATCGGCGTGCTGGCGATCTGCCTCGCGAATCTCTATGCGCTGGAGAACCTGCACGGGCGCGCCGCCTTCAACCATGCACTGTTCGTCTGCGCGGGCCGCCTGCGCCGCTGCGTGCCGCAGAACGTGGAGATGGGCCGCCTGGGCGAGGACGGCTTCCTGCTGCTGGTGCCCAACACCGGCGACCTCGAGCGCCTGGCGCTGCTCGCCCAGCAGATCCGCGACCGGCTCGTGCGCCCCGTCTCGCTCAGCACCAGCCGCGACCCCGCGGGCCTGGAGCATGCCGACACCGCGTGGCTGGCCGACGTCGGCATCGGCGTGCTGTCCACCAGCACCAGGGTCCGGCCCTCGCAGGCCGTGGCCACCGCCCGGGCCATGGCGCGCACGGCGTGGAGCTACGGGACGCGCATGGCCTTCTTCGACCAGCAGGCCGGGCAGATCGCCGAGCTCGGTCCGCGCAGGCCCGGCTGGTCCACGCAAACGGTCGTCGCCTGAGGGCTGCGGCCCGGCGTCCTGCGCTCGAGGCGCGGGCATCGGATAATCACGGGCTTTCCCCCGTGCCGTCTTGCCCGCCTCGCTGAACATCACCTTCCCCGACAACCTGCCGGTCTCCGCCAAGCGCGAGGAGATCATGGCCGCGATGGCGGCCCACCAGGTGGTGATCGTCTGCGGCGAGACGGGATCGGGCAAGACGACGCAGCTGCCCAAGATCGCGCTGGCGATGGGCCGCGGCAAAATCAACGCCGCGCCCGGCAGGGGCAAGCTGATAGGCCACACGCAGCCCCGGCGCATCGCGGCCTCCAGCGTCGCCAAGCGCATCGCGCAGGAGCTGGACACGCCGCTGGGCGAGGTCGTCGGCTTCAAGGTGCGCTTCCAGGACCGGCTCGCGCGCGACGCCTCGGTCAAGCTGATGACCGACGGCATCCTGCTGGCGGAGACGCAGTCGGACCCGATGCTGTCGGCCTACGACACCATCATCATCGACGAGGCGCACGAGCGCAGCCTCAACATCGACTTCCTGCTCGGCTACCTGCGGCAACTGCTGCCGCGCCGGCCTGACCTGAAGATCGTGGTGACCTCGGCCACGATCGACGCGGAGCGTTTCGCGCAGCACTTCGCGTCGAAGGACGGCCCGGCGCCCGTGATCTATGTGTCGGGCCGGACCTTCCCGGTGGAACAGCGCTGGCATCCCTTCGAGGAATCGCGCGAGTTCGACCTGAACGACGCCATCGCCGACGCGGTGGATGAACTGTGGCGAGGCAACGCGCCGGGCGACATCCTGGTCTTCCTGCCGGGCGAACGCGAGATCCGCGAGGCGGCCGACCACCTGCGCAAGCACCTGGCGCACGATGCGCTCACGCGCAACGCCGAAGTGCTCCCGCTGTTCGCGCGGCTGTCGCAGGCGGAGCAGGACCGCGTGTTCGACGGGCATTCGGGCCGGCGCATCGTGCTCGCGACCAACGTCGCCGAGACCTCGCTCACCGTTCCGGGCATCCGCTACGTCATCGACACCGGTACGGCGCGGGTGAAGCGCTACAGTTTCAGGAGCAAGGTGGAGCAGCTGCTGGTCGAGCCGGTCAGCCAGGCCGCGGCCAACCAGCGCGCCGGCCGCTGCGGACGCGTCGCCAACGGCATCTGCATCCGGCTGTACGACGAACAGGACTTCGCGGGACGTCCGCGCTTCACCGATCCCGAGATCCTGCGCTCGTCGCTGGCGGGCGTGATCCTGCGCATGAAGTCGCTGCACCTGGGCGTGGTGGAGGACTTCCCCTTCATCGATCCGCCCTCGCGGCGCGCGATCGCCGACGGCTACCAGCTGCTCAACGAACTGGGTGCGGTGGACGACGAGAACGCGCTCACGCCCATGGGCGCGGAGCTCGCGCGCCTGCCGCTGGACCCGCGGGTGGGGCGCATGATCCTGGAGGCGCGCCAGCGCGGCGCCCTGGGCGAGGTGCTCGTCATCGCATCCGCCCTGTCGCTGCAGGACGTGCGCGACCGGCCCATGGAGATGCAGGCCCAGGCGGACCAGCAGCACGCCAAGTTCGACGACGAGAAGAGCGAGTTCTCGGGCTACCTGAGGCTGTGGCAGTGGCTGGAGGAAGCGCGCGGCGGGCACGGCACCGACCATCGCCTGTCGAACCGCCAGTACGAACAGCTGCTGCGCCAGAACTTCATCAACGTGCGGCGCGTGCGCGAATGGCGCGACGTGCACAGCCAGCTGCTCACGGTCGTGACCGAGCACAAGTGGCGCCTGAACGAGCAGCCCGCCGGCTACGAGCAGCTGCACAAGGCCATGCTTTCGGGGCTGCTCGGGAACATCGGCTTCAAGCTGGAAGACGACGAGGCCTATCTCGGTGCGCGCGGCATCAAGTTCTACCGGCACCCCGGCGCGCACCTGAAGAAGCGTCCCGGCCGCTGGGTGGTATGCGCGGAGCTGGTGGAGACCACGCGCCTGTTCGGGCGCGGCATCGCCAACATCGAGCCGCAGTGGGTGGAGGAGGTCGCCGGTCACCTGCTGAAGAAGCAGCTGCTCGATCCGCACTGGGAGAAGAAGGCGGCGGAGGTCGTGGCGCTGGAGCGCGCGACGCTCTACGGGCTGGTGATCTACAGCGGGCGTCGCGTGCCGTTCGCGCGCGCGGACCTGCAGGGTGCGCGCGAGATCTTCATCCGCGAAGGCCTGGTCGCCGGCGAGTGGGAGACACGCCTGCCGTTCCTGGCCGCCAACCAGAAGCTGGTCAGGCAGGTGCAGGAGCTGGAACACAAGTCCCGCCGCCAGGACGTGCTGGTGGACGAGGAGCTGATCTACGCCTTCTACGACCAGCAGCTGCCCAAGGACGTCTACGGCGGCTCGACCTTCGAAGGCTGGTACCGCGAAGCGAGCCGCGGCAGGCCGGACCTGCTGAAGCTCACGCGCGACGAGCTGATGCGGCACGAGGCCGCCGGCATCACCAGCAATGCCTTCCCGAAGACCGTCAGGCTCGGGGGCGTGGACTGCGCCGCGACCTACCTGCACGAACCCGGCGATCCGCGCGACGGACTCACCGTGAGCCTGCCGCTGTTCGTGCTGAACCAGGTCAACGAGGACAGGGCGGAGTGGCTGGTGCCGGGCATGCTGAAGGACAAGGTCCAGGCCTTGCTGAAAAGCCTGTCGCAGAAGCCGCGCTCGCGCTTCGTGCCCTTGCCGGAATCGGCGGCGCGCATCGCGGGCCTGCTCGCCGAGCCGGACCGCTTCGGGCACGGCAGCCTCGCCGACGTCCTGCTGAAGCTGGTGCGCGACGAGACCAGCCTGGACGTGAAGCGCACCGACTTCAAGCTGGACATGGTGCCGCAGCACCTGTTCATGAACATCCGCGTGGTCGACGAACACGGGCGACAGCTCGGGATGGGGCGCAACCTCGGCGCGTTGAAGGCGGAACTGGGCGCGAAGGCGCGGGGCGCCTTCCAGGCGCTGGCGGGCCTGAAGGTGTCCCCTTCACCCTCCGCTTCCGGGGGAGGACAGGGTGGGGGCGTTCGCGGTGAGCCGGGCAGTTCCTCGGCGAAGGCCGCGAACCCCCCTCCCGGTCTCCGCGCGGAGGGTGGAGGCGCAAGTCCAGGGGAACAGCGATACACGGCGTGGACCTTCGGCGAGCTGCCCGAGCTGATGGAGATCCGCAAGGGCGGCACCAGCCTCGTCGGCTTCCCCGCGCTGATCGACAAGGCCGATGCGGTGACGATCGAAGTTTTCGATGAGCCCGAAGTCGCCGCGGCGCGCCACCGCGCCGGCCTGCGGCGCCTGTTCGCGCTGCAGCTGCGCGATGCGCTCAAGTACCTGGAGAAGAACATCCCCGAG
>FTHB01000067.1_pt1 | contig 34036 bp, 37 predicted proteins | sample 1640851 | NCBI WGS metagenome assembly FTHB01 (sample SAMEA3914788, study PRJEB12502) | metagenome | biome: forest; material: soil | place: Canada | collected 2011-07-03 | depth 0.1 m
ATCCTGCAACTGGCGCTCGACTGCCTGAAGGCCACCAAGGTCGAACCGCTCACCGTGGACATGGCCGACGCGCGCATCGTGCGATCGCTGCTGTCCGGGATCGCGCCGGGCAGCGACCGCCTGCCCGCCGTGCATGCCGCGCTCGCCGCCAAGGACACGACCGAACTCGACGCGCTGACGCGTGACTTCCCCCAGCAAACGCGCGAGGCGTTGCGCACGCTGGTCGGCCTCTATGGCGATGCGCAGGTGCTGGCCGAGGCGGCGAAAGTGCTGCCGCGCCTGCCCGGCATCCAGCGGGGCCTGGAACACCTGCAATGGCTCGCCGGCCACGTCCAGGGCGCGCGCGTGTCCTTCGACCTGGCCGACCTGAGCGGCTATGCCTACTACAGCGGCGTGCGCTTCGGCATCTACACGCCGGGCGCGAGCGATGCGCTGGTGCGCGGCGGGCGCTACGACGAGGTCGGCGCGGTCTTCGGGCGCAACCGGCCCGCCGTCGGCTTCAGCCTGGACGTGCGCGAGCTGGTGGGCGTGGCCGAGAAGCGGCCGCTGAAGGCCGCCATCCGCGCGCCCTGGCTGGACACCGGTCCCGGCGGGGCCGAACTGCGCGCGGCGATCGCCGCGCTGCGCCGTGCGGGCGAGACCGTGGTCTGCGCTTTGCCCGGCCACGACAGCGAAGTGGAAGAGTTCCACTGCGACCGCGAGCTGGCGCGCGATGCGGCCGGCCGCTGGGCCGTCCGCGCCCTCTGATCCTCCCCGAACATTTTTTTCGCGAAGAGCAAGTCATGACGAAGACGAAGGGCCGCAACGTGGTCGTGGTCGGCACCCAGTGGGGCGACGAAGGCAAGGGCAAGCTGGTCGACTGGCTGACCGAGATGGCGCAGGGCGTGGTCCGCTTCCAGGGCGGCCACAACGCGGGCCACACGCTCGTGATCAACGGCGTGAAGACGGCGCTGCACCTGATCCCCAGCGGCATCATGCGGCCGGGCGTGAAGTGCTACATCGGCAACGGCGTGGTGCTGTCGGCGGCCAAGCTGCTGGAAGAGATCGAGGGCCTGGAGAAGGCCGGCGTGGAGGTCCGCTCGCGCCTGCGCATCTCCGAAGCCTGCCCGCTGATCCTGCCTTTCCATGCGGCGCTGGACATCGCGCGCGAGGCCTTCCGGGAGAAGGGCGGCACCGAGAAGATCGGCACCACCGGCCGCGGCATCGGCCCGGCCTACGAGGACAAGATCGCGCGCCGCGCGCTGCGCGTGCAGGACCTCAAGCACCCCGACCGCTTCGCGGCCAAGCTGAAGGAACTGCTGGAGCTGCACAACTTCATGCTCACGCAGTACCTGCATGCCCAGCCCGTGGACTACCAGCAGGTGCTGGACGAGGCGCTGCGTCACGGCGAGATCATTCGCCCGATGATGGCCGACGTCTCGCGCGAGCTGAACGAGGCGCACATCCACGGCGACAACCTGCTGTTCGAAGGCGCGCAGGGCACGCTGCTGGACGTGGACCACGGCACCTACCCCTACGTCACCTCCAGCAACTGCGTGGCGGGCAATGCCTCCGCGGGCGCGGGCGTGGGCCCGGGCATGCTGCACTACATCCTGGGCATCACCAAGGCGTATTGCACGCGCGTGGGCGGCGGCCCCTTCCCGACGGAACTGGATTGGCAGACGCCCGGCACGGTGGGCTATCACCTGTCCACGGTCGGCGCGGAGAAGGGCGTGACCACGGGACGGTCGCGCCGCTGCGGCTGGTTCGACGCTGCCCTCCTGAAGCGCAGCGCGCAGGTCAACGGCCTGTCGGGCCTGTGCATCACCAAGCTGGACGTGCTCGATGGCCTGAAGGAGCTCAAGCTGTGCACCGGCTACGAGCTCGATGGCCAGTACACCGACATCCTGCCCCTGGGCGCCGACGAGATCGCGCGCTGCAAGCCGGTGTACGAGACCATGGACGGCTGGAGCGAGTCCACCGTGGGCGTCACGCAATACGACAAGCTGCCCCTGAACGCGCGCCTGTACCTGCAGCGCATCCAGCAGGTGACCGGCGTGCCCGTCGATATCATCTCGACCAGCCCCGATCGCGACCACACCATCATGATGCGCCACCCCTACCTGGCGGACTGAACTCAGAGGAACACGAAGATGTTGACGGAAGACGGCAAGCACCTGTACGTGAGCTACGACGAGTACCACAACCTCTGCGAGAAGCTCGCCATCAAGGTCCACCAGTCCGGGTGGGCCTTCGACACCATCTTGTGCCTGGCCCGCGGCGGCATGCGTCCCGGCGACATCCTCTCGCGCATCTTCGACAAGCCGCTGGCGATCATGTCCACGAGCTCTTACCGCGCCGAGGCCGGCACGGTGCAGGGCCACCTGGACATCGCGCACTACATCACCACGCCGCGCGGCGAAATCGCCGGCAAGGTGCTGCTGGTCGACGACCTCGCGGACTCCGGGCTCACGCTGAACAGGGTGGTGGAAATGCTGCGCAGCAAGTACCCCAAGGTCACCGAGCTGCGCACCGCGGTGTTGTGGACCAAGGGCCTGTCCAAGTTCACGGCGGACTATTCGGTGGAGTTCCTGCCGACGAACCCGTGGATCCACCAGCCCTTCGAGACCTACGACAACATGCGGCCCGAGAAGCTGCTGGAGAAGTGGAAGGTCTGAGGGCTAGGAGCCTGCGCCCTTCATGGGCTGCAGCTTCATCTCGTTCGCGGTCGGGCCGCGCGACTTCTGCAGGCGCATCGTCAGCAGCTGCGCCGCGTATTGCAGGCGCTTCAGGTCCTGCTCCGCGACCGAGCCCTTGGGCTGGAAGCTGAAGCAGCACAGGGTGCCGAAGGTCGCGCCGTCGCTCGCCGCGACCGGCGTGCTCAGGTGGGTGCCGATGGGGAAGGCCGGCGGCGGCACCTTGCGTTCCTGGATATAGGGCTTGGCGTCCGGTATCAGCTGCGGAATGCGGCCGTCCACCACGCGCTGGCACCAGCTTTCCTCCAGCGGGTCGGACGTGCCGGGCGACAGCACGTTCCACCCGGGCCGGTGCTCCACGCGCAGGATGGTGCGGCGGCCATGCTCGAAGCGCGAGACGAACACGACGTCCATGTCCATCTTCTCGCGCAGCAGCTTCAGCACCTGCTGCACCTGGGTGTCGACCGCCGCGTCGGCGTTGTCCGCGGTCGCCACCATGAGGTCGGCGATCTGCACGTCGATGGCGTCGGGGGAGTAATCCTGCATGAACATGGCGTCGGAGGATACAGAATCCCGTCGCCCATGCGCCGCCGCTCGTGCGGCTGCCGCGGGCGACTGGCTAGAATTCCACGGAATGCCCAGCGCCGTCCACGCCTTCCAGATCTTCTACAACGAGGCGACGCGCGCCTCGCTGGATCCTGGCTTCGAGCCGCTGGACAACCTGGCGAACGAGCGGCCGGACTGGTACGAGTACTGGCCGATCCGCCGCTTCCTGCAGTCCGATGCGCTCGATGACGACGCCTTGTACGGCTTCTTCTCGCCACTCTTTCGCAGCAAGACCGGCCTCTCGGGCAAGCAGGTGATCGAGTTCGCGCAGCAGGCCGGCGATGCGGAGGTGGTCACCTTCTCGCCGCATCCCTGCCACGGCGCCGTCTTCTACAACGTGTTCGAGCAGGGCGCCAACGTGTTCCCGGGCTTCCTCGATGCCGTGATGCCCTTCCTGCGCGAGCTGGACCCGCAGATCCGGCTCGATGCGCTGGTGAACGACTCGCGCAACACCGTCTACTCCAACTACTTCCTGGCGAAGCCGCGCTTCTGGCGCGCCTGGCACAACGTGTTCGAGCACGCCTTCGCGCTGGCCGAAGCGGGCGACACGCCGGCCGGCCAGGCGCTCACGCGGCCCGTGGGCTATGCCAAGAGCGACGGCAACGTGAAGCCGGCGCAGGTGAAGATCATGCTGCTGGAGCGCATCCCCTCGCTGATGCTGGCCTGGGGCGACTTCCGCATCGCCAACTACGCCCCCTTCGCGATCCCGCTGACCGAGCAGTTCGAAGGCCGGCTCGCCGAGCTGCAGGAGCTGGACCGCCTGAAGATCGCGTACACCTCGGGCGGCGACCGGCAACAGCTGAACGAATTCGTGCGCCGGCGCGATGGCCTGCTGGCCGCCGTGCGCCAGGGGCGCCATGCGGGCTAACATGCCCGCATGAGCAAGCCGGTCACAGACCTCATCCACCATCCCTACCAGCCGCCTGCGGGCTTCCAGGCCCCGCAGCCGGGCGTCTTCAAGGCGTCCACCGTCATCTTCGCCAACGTCGCCGCCATGCGCGCGCGCGACTGGAAGCACAAGACCGGCTACACCTACGGGCTGCACGGGACGCCCACCACCTTCACCCTGGAGGAACGCATCGCGACGCTCGAGGGCGGCGCGCAGTGCGTGCTGGTGCCCAGCGGCCTCGCGGCGATCGCCAACGTGGGCATGGCGCTGCTGAAGGCGGGGGACGAGGTGCTGCTGCCGGACAACGTGTACGGGCCCAGCCGCGCGCTCGCCGACGGCGAGCTCCAGGCCTGGGGCATCACGCACCAGCTCTATGACCCGATGAAGCCGCAGGACCTGGAAGCGCGCATCGGCGGGAAGACGAAACTCGTGTGGCTGGAAGCACCGGGCTCGGTGACGATGGAGTTCCCGCCGCTCGCGCACCTGGCCCACATCTGCCGCCAGCGCGGCGTGACCAGCGCGCTGGACAACACCTGGGGCGCGGGCCTGGCCTTCAACGGCTTCGACCTGGGCCGCGGCGCGCGCTTCACGCCGGGCAGCGGCGCCGACATCGTGGTGCAGGCGCTGACCAAGTACCCCAGCGGCGGCGGGGACGTCCTCATGGGCAGCATCGTCACGCGCGACGAGCAGCTGCACCAGGCCCTGAAGCTCACGCACATGCGCCTGGGCTTCGGTGTCGGCGGCAACGACGCCGAGGCCGTGCTGCGTTCGCTTCCCAGCATGGCGGTGCGGTATCGCGCGCACGACGCGTCGGCACGGCAGCTCGCGCGCTGGCTGGACGATCGCGACGAGGTCGTGCAGGTGCTGCATCCGGCGCTGCCCGGTTCGCCCGGCCACGAGCACTGGCTGGCCTTGTGCGGCGAGGACGGGCTGGCCGCCGGCCTGTTCTCCATCGTGTTCGACGAACGCTTCGCGACGAAGCAGGTCGACGCCTTCTGCGACGCGCTGAAGCTGTTCAAGCTGGGCTATTCCTGGGGTGGCCCGATGTCACTGGTCGTGCCCTACGACATCCCCTCCATGCGCAGCCGCACGCTGGGCACCTGGCCGTACAAGGGCGTGCTGGTGCGCTTTTCGGTGGGACTGGAAGATCCCGCGGACTTGCAGGCGGATCTCGCGCAGGCCCTGGACGCGCTGCGGCGCGCCTGATCCGGCCTCAGGATGCCGCGAGCTCCTGTGCGAGTTCGCGCATGGCCTCGGGCGTGCGGTCGCGCGGGGCGATCGTGCGCGCCTGGCCGAACAGGCGGAAATTGCGCTCGGTCGAACTTGCGTAGCCGGGGTCGTAGTGCTTGAACAGCAGCTCGCGCACCACCGGTTCGATCGCGCCGGCACGCACCTGCGCCTGCCAGGCCTTCACCTGTTCGCGTCCGCGCAACTGCACCAGCGCGTCCAGCCGGCCGCAGAAGAGCTCGCGATCGCGGCTGAAGAAGTCGTAGTCTTCCAGCAGCAGTTGCACGCGCTCGTCGTCGGACAGTTCCAGGCGCAGGCAGGGACTCGCGCGCATCGCGGTGATCAGCGACTCGGGCACGGCCAGGTTGCCGACCTTGCGACTTTCGCTTTCCACGTAGACGGGACGCGCAGGGTCGAAGCCGCGCAGCTTCTCCCACACCAGCGTGTCGAAGCGCTTCTGCGTGGGCTGCGGCTGGCCGGGGATCAGGCCCAGGACCGAGCTGCGGTGGCTGGCCAGTCCTTCCAGGTCCAGCACCTGCGCACCGGCGGCTTCGAGCGCCTGCAGCAGGCGTGTCTTGCCCGATCCCGTCGGACCGCAGACGACGCGCCACGACAAGCGCTCGGCCAGCCCGGGCAGCTCCGCCAGCAGCGCGGCGCGGAAGGCCTTGTAGCCGCCTTCGACCAAGGTCACGTTGAAGCCGATCTGCCCCAGCACCAGCGACAGCGCGCCGCTGCGCTGGCCGCCGCGCCAGCAGTACACGAGCGGCTTCCAGCCCTTGGGCTTGTCCATCACGTGCTGCTCGATGTGGCGCGCGATGTTGGCCGACACCAGGGCCGCCCCGCGCTTGCGCGCCTCGAAGGGACTCACCTGCTTGTACATCGTGCCCACCTCGTGGCGCTGCGCGTTGTCCAGCGACGGCCAGTTCACCGCCTGCGGCAGGTGGTCCTCGGCGTACTCGTTCTCGCTGCGCGCGTCGATCACCGCGTCGAACTCGCCCAGGCGCGCGATCGCCTCCGCCGCGGGGACGGGCTTCACGCTCATCGGGCAACCTTCCCGTCGCCGTGCCGCGGCTCGCCGCCCGCCAGTTGCTTCTTCAGCTCGGGCCACACGTTGTCCAGGATGCGCGGGTGCGCCTCGGCGCGGGGGTGGATGCCATCGGACTGGAACAGGTTGCGCGCATCCGGCGCGTCGGCCACGCCGGCGAGCAGGAAGGGAACGAGACCCGCGTGGTACTGCGCGGCCACCTTGGGGAAGAGGCCAGCGAACTTGTTCGTGTAGTCCGAGCCGTAGTTGGGCGGGACCTGCATGCCCACCAGCAGCACGCGGGCGCCGGCCTTCTGGGCCATCTGCGTCATCCGGGCCAGGTTGTCCTCGCTGCCGGCCAGCGGCAGGCCGCGCAAGGCGTCGTTGGCGCCCAGCTCGATGATCACGTGCGTGGGCTTGTGCTGCGCGAGCAGCGCGGGCAGGCGCGCGCGGCCGCCCGAGGTGGTGTCGCCGCTGATGCTGGCATTGACCACGCGGGCCGGGATCTTCTCCTGCGCGAGGCGGCCTTCGAGCAGCGCGACCCAGCCGCTGCCGCGCTTCAGGCCATACTCCGCGCTGAGCGAGTCGCCGAGCACGAGGATGACAGTCGGCGCGGCGGCCGGCGCGGCGGCCGCGAACGAGGCTGCCAGCGCGAAGGCGAGCAGCTCACGCCGCCGCCAGAAAACCCAACGCATGTCTGAATCCATCATCTCCGTCGAACACGTTCACAAGTCGGTCACCGACTCCACGGGAACCCTGGACATTCTCCGCGATATCGATTTCTCCCTGGCGCCGCGGGAAACGGCCGCCATCGTGGGCGCCTCGGGCTCGGGCAAGAGCACGCTGTTGTCCATCATCGCCGGCCTGGACACGCCCACGCGCGGCACGGTGCGCCTGGCGGGCCAGGACCTGTTCGCCCTCGACGAGGACGACCGGGCCGGGATGCGGGCGCGGCAGGTGGGCTTCGTCTTCCAGAGCTTCCAGCTCATGGGCAACCTCACCGCGCTGGAGAACGTGATGCTGCCGCTGGAACTGGCGGGCCGCAGCGACGCGCGCAAGGCCGCCGGCGAGATGCTGGCCCGCGTGGGCCTGTCGGAGCGCCTGGGCCACTATCCCCGCGTGCTCTCCGGCGGCGAGCAGCAGCGCGTGGCGCTGGCCCGCGCCTTCGTGGTCCACCCGGCCGTGCTGCTGGCCGACGAGCCGACCGGCAGCCTCGACTTCGCGACCGGCGAGCGCGTGATGAACCTGATGTTCGACCTGAACCGGGAGCAGGGGACCACGCTGGTGCTGGTGACGCACGACCGCGCCATCGCCGAACGCTGCGAGCGGCGCATCACCATCGAGGCCGGCCGCATCGCGCAGCAGGAACGCGTCGGCGCGCCGGGATAATCGGGGCATGTCCACGCCCAAAGTCCTCTTCGGATTCCATGCGGTGGGCGTGCGCCTGCGCACGGCCCCCAAGACCATCCTCGAACTGTACGTGGACGCCACGCGCAAGGATGCGCGCATGCGGCAGTTCCTGCAGAAGGCGCAGGAGGCCGGCCTGAAGCCGGTCGAGGCCGACGGCCTGCGCCTGGCGCGCCTGGCGGGCAGCGCGGGCCACCAGGGCGTGGTCGCGCGGGTGGAAGCGCTGGCGATGACGCACTCGCTCGACGACCTGCTGGACGGCATCGCCGAGCCGCCGCTGCTGCTGGTGCTGGATGGCGTCACCGACCCGCACAACCTGGGCGCCTGCCTGCGCGTGGCCGATGGCGCCGGCGCGCACGCCGTGATCGCGCCCAAGGACCACGCGGTCGGCATCAATGCGACCGTGGCCAAGGTCGCGAGCGGCGCGGCCGAGACGGTGCCGTACTTCATGGTCACCAACCTCGCGCGCACGCTGGGCGAGCTGAAGGAGCGCAACATCTGGTGCCTGGGCCTGAGCGACGAGGCCACGCAGACGCTGTACCAGTCCGACCTGAAGACCGCCACGGCGCTCGTGATGGGCGCCGAGGGCACGGGCCTGCGCCAGCTCACGCGCAAGACCTGCGACGCGCTGGTGTCCATTCCCATGCTCGGCGCGGTGGAGAGCCTCAACGTGTCGGTCGCCAGCGGGATCTGCCTGTACGAGGCGGTGCGGCAGCGGTCGTGACCGGCGACGTCGCCACGTGGGTGCGCGAGGCACGCCGCATCGTGCTCCTGAGCGGCGCGGGCATGAGCGCCGAATCGGGCGTGCCGACCTTCCGCGATGCGCAGACCGGCCTGTGGGCGCGGTTCCGGCCCGAGGAGCTCGCGACCGAGGACGCCTTCCGTGCCAACCCGCAGCTGGTGTGGGACTGGTATGTGTCGCGGCGCGAGATGATAGGGAAGGTCGATCCGAATGCCGGCCATGGCGCGGTCGCCGGATTCCAGCGGCGCCACCCCGGGCGCCTGACCGTCGTGACGCAGAACGTCGACGGCCTGCACCAGCGCGCAGGCTCGCCGGGTGTACTCGCCCTGCACGGCAATATCGCGGAGGACCGCTGGCTGGATCGGCCACGCGCTTGCTGCGTCGCCGGGAACATCCTCGCGGGCCGGCCGCCGCGCTGCGCGACTTGCGGCAACCTGAGGCGTCCGGCCGTGGTGTGGTTCGGCGAAATGCTGCCGGCGCAGGTGCTGGCGGACGCCGAAGAAGCGGCCGCGTCCTGCGACCTCATGCTGGTGGTCGGCACGTCCGGCGTCGTCTACCCGGCGGCGGGGCTGGCGCGCGCCACGCCGGGCCGCGTGGTGGTCCTCAACCCGCATGCGTCCGAGCTCGATGACGCCGCGCACGCGGTGCTGCGAGGCACGGCCGCGGCGCTGCTGCCCGCATTGCTCCAGGGCTGAAGGCAATCCGGCACCGGCGCGGCGCGGGTCCTAGACCCAGCCGAACCAGCCCAACACCGCGCCCGCGGCCAGCAGCCACAGCAGGTGCACGCGCGTGCGCCACACGACGATGGCGGAGACGAGGGTCAACGCCCAGGTCCGCCAGTGCGACAAGGCATAGCCCTGGCCGGTCGTGAGGATCCAGCCGGTGGACAGCAGCAGCGCGATCACCATCGGCGCCATGCCCTGCTTGAACGCGCGCACGGCGCGCAGCTCGCGGTTGCGGTGGCTCCAGCGCGCCGTGAAGTACACCAGCATCGAGCTGGGCAGCATGATGCCGCCCAGGCACAGCAGCATGCCCAGCAGCGCGGTCCAGAGGCCGCCCGCGTTGAGGCCGACGTTCCAGCCCATGAGCGCCGTGAACAGCACGTTGGGCCCGGGCGCGGCCTGCGCGAGCGCGATGGAGGCGCTGAACTGCGGGTCCGTGAGCCAGGCCTTCTCCTGCACCAGGAAGCGGTGCATGTCGGGCGCGGTGGTGATGGCGCCGCCCACGCACAGCAGCGAAAGCGACGCGTAGTGCACGAACAGCGACAGCCAGTCGGCCGCGTGCATCACGATCGGATTCATCGCTTCAGCCTCCAGAACGCGGCGACGCAGCCGATGCCGCCCAGCCCGATCAGGACCCACGCGAGCGGCAGGCGCAGCCAGGCAATGGCGGCGAAGGCCGCGACCCCCAGCACCGAGGCGAGGGGCACGCCCAGCACGTTGTTCTGCAGCGCCGGCAGCAGCCGCAGGCCGGTGGCGATGATCAGTCCGGCGACGATGGCCCCCATGCCGCGCAGCGCGCCACCGACCTGCGGCGTGGATGCGAACTGCGCATAGACGACGGCGACCGTCAGCAGCACCAGCAGCGGCGCCGTCAGCAAGCCCGCGAGCGCAACGACCGCGCCGCGCCAGCCGAAGTAGCGCGAGCCCAGCGTGATGGAGAGGTTCACCACGTTGGGGCCCGGCATGATCTGCGCGACCGCCCATTCCTCGATGAACTCCTCGCGCGTCATCCAGCGCTTGTTCTCGACGAGCTCGCGCTGCGCCACCGCCAGCACGCCTCCGAAGCCCTGCAGGGCCAGCCAGGTGAAGGACAGGAACAGGTCGGGGAGGTTGCGGGGGCGCACCACGTCGGGCTGCGCCACCGCATCGGGAGGGGACGACATCCCGCCGATTATCGCGGCGCAGGCTGTCTGTTCCCCGACGACGGGCGCGTCGCGAAGACGAGGCCCAGTGCGATCAGCGCCAGCGCGCCCAGCGTCTGCGGCGCGGGAACCTCGCCCAGCAGGGGCCAGGCGAGCAGGGCGGCCGTCACGGGATTGAGCGCGAGGAACACCGTCACCCGGGTGGGCGACTCGTGCTTGAGCGCGTACAGCCACCAGAAGTAGCCGATGCCGCTCGACAGGCCGACGAAGGCGACCACGCCCCAGGCCGAAGGCGGGAGGTTTCGCGTGCGGGCAGGCCAGTCCTCGTGCATTGCGATGACGGCCAGGAAAAGGACGGACGCGAGCATCGCGAACGCCGACACCGGCACCGTGGGATAGCGGCGCAGGTAAGGCCGGTAGAGCACGCTGCACATCGCACCGACGCAGGCCGATGCGAACACGGCCAGCTCGCCCCACCACGCTCCGGCGTGCAGCGACTGCAGCTTGGGCAGCAGCGACACGGCGATGCCGGCGATGGACAGCAGCACGCCCGCGGCCAGCTGCATCGTGACCTGTTCCCGCCCGAGCGCCGCGCCGAGCAGCAGCGTGAGCAGGGGGAAGAGGCTGAAGATCAATGCAGCCGGTGCGGCCGGCACGGTCTGCAATCCCCAGTTCAACAGCGCGATGAGGATGCCGAACTGCCCCGTCCCCAGCGCCGCCATGGCCCACAGGTCGCGCGCGGGCGGCAGCGCAGGCATGCGGCGCACAGCCGGCCAGGCGAAGGGCAGCAGGCACAGGAAGCCGATCGCGTAGCGCAGCATGGCCAGCGTGAGCGGCGGCACCTCGCCGACGACGAAGCGCGAGGCGACGATCGCTGCGCCCACCTGCACGCCGGCGCCCGCGGCCGCGGCGAGCGCGAGGTTCAGAGCCGGCGCTCCCAGATCTCGCTCACCAGCGACTGCCCGAAGGCTTCGTTCGGCTCGCTCTCCTTCAGCGCGAAGCCGCGCGAGGCGTAGATCGCGCGCGCCGCCGCGAGGTTGCTCTGGGTCCAGAGCATCATGCGCTTGTAGCCCGCCGAACGCGCGAAGTCGATGCAGGCATCGGTGAGGCGGCCACCCAGGCCGAGGCCGCGCGCTTCCGGCCGCACGATCAGCAGGCGCAGCTGTGCCACCGTCGCCGACTTGCGCACCAGGAACACGCAGCCCATGCGCTCGCCGTCCACCTCCGCGATCCAGGCCTTTTCGCGCGCCGGATCGAGATTTCGCACGAAGCGCGCGGCGATGTCGGCCACCAGCGCCTCGAAGCTGGCGTCGAAGCCGTACTCGCGCGCGTACAGCTCGCCGTGCACCTGCACCACCCAGCCTATGTCGCCGGGCTGCGGATCGCGCAGCACGACGCGGCGCTCGCTGGCGGCGGGTGGAGCTAGCAGCCGGTGCACGGTCTGCAGCGACTGGATCAACTGCGGCCGCGCCGCGCGCGGCACGGTGGCCAGCAGGGCCGCCGCTTCGTCGCGCGACTTCTGCTGAAGCGGACCGAACACCGCGTAGCCCGGCTCCGTCAGGCGCAGCCACTGCTGGCGCCCGTCGTGCTCCGCCGCCTCGCGCGCGATCCAGCCCTTGTCCTCGAAGCGCCGCAGGATGCGACTGAGGTAGCCCGCATCCAGCTCGAGATCGTGCACGAGCTCGCGCGCGGTGAGCGGAGGCCGGTGCGCCAGCTCGTACAGCACGCGCACCTCGGTGAGCGTGAAGTCGGTATCGAGGTAGCGCTTGAGCACGCCGATGCGCTGCGTGTAGAAGCGGTTGAAGGCCCGCACGGCCTTCACGTGCGACTTGTTGACTGCGGCAACCATCCGCCAAGTTTCGCGCGGATCCTTGCCGGAGTCAACGATCCATTGTGTCGCATCGGCCGAGGAAGGCGGACAACCGGACGCAGAGGCCGCAAAGGGTACGCAGAGAGCGCAAAAGGACTTCCACTTTGAATGGATGTTCTTTTGCGTCCTCTGCGTACCCCTTTGCGCTCTCTGCGTCCGGCTGTCCGCCCCGCATTCGCAGTCCGCCCCCGCATCCCTGCGGTGCTGCGACTACCAGCGCGGCTCGAACTTGCGGATCGCGTCCTTCACCTGCGGCGCCACCACGAAGCCCGGGCCGTATTTCGATGCGAGCACCTCCGCGCGGTGCAGGAAGGCGGCCACGCCCGTTCCGTAGATGAACTGCATCGCCCCGCCGGTCCAGCCCGGGAAGCCGATGCCGAAGATCGAACCGATGTTGGCGTCGTGCACGCTGGTGAGCACGCCTTCGGCGAGGCAGCGCGCGGTTTCGATGGACTGGCGGTACAGCAGGCGGTCCTTGAGGTCCTGCAGGTTCCACTCCACGCCCGGTTGCTCGAAGAGTTCCTTCAACTGGGGCCACAGGAACTTCTTCGCGCCTTTCTCCGGCGGATAGTCGTAGAAGCCGCCGCCGGCCGCGCGGCCGTTGCGGTCGAACTCCTTGACCATGCGCTCCACCAGCAGCTCGCCGGGCGTCGCGATGTAAGTCTGGCCGTCGGCGCGGACGTCGGCGCGGGTCTGGTCCAGCACGTGCACCGACAACGACAGTGCCGTCTCGTCCAGCACCGCGAGCGGGCCGACCGGCATGCCGGCCTGGATGCCCGCCTGCTCCACGACGGGCGCCGGGATGCCTTCGCCCACCATGGCCGCGCCCTCCATCACGAAGGTGCCGAAGACGCGGCTGGTGAAGAAGCCGCGCGCGTCGTTCACGACGATGGGGATCTTGCCGAGCGCCTGCACGTAGTCGTAGGCACGCGCCACGGTCTCGTCGTCGGTCGCCTTGCCGCGGATGATCTCCACCAGCTTCATCTTGTCGACCGGGCTGAAGAAGTGGATGCCGACGAATTTATCCGGCCGCGCACTGGCCTTCGCCAGTCCCGTGATCGGCAGCGTGGAGGTGTTGCTCGCGAAGAAGCCGCCGGGCGCGAGCATCCCCTCCGCTTCCTTCGTCACCTTCGCCTTGAGCTCGCGGTTCTCGAACACCGCCTCGATGAGGAGGTCGCAGCCCTGCAAGTCCTTCGCCGATTCGGTCGGCGTGATGCGGGCGAGCAGCGCCTGCTGCTCCTGCGGGCTCATGCGGCCCTTTTCCACGCGCGGCTGCGTGATCTTCGCGGAATAGGCCTTGCCCGCATCGGCCTTGTCCTGCGAGACGTCCTTGAGCACCGTGGCGATGCCGCGGCTCGCCTGCGCGTACGCGATGCCGCCGCCCATCATGCCGGCGCCGAGCACGCCGACCTTCTTCGGCTGGAACTTCCCTTCCCACTTCGGACGCGACTGGCCCGCCTTGATCGCGTTCATGTTGAAGAAGAAGGTGTTGATCATGTTCTTCGCCACCGGCGACACGATCAGCTTGGCGAGGTAGCGGCTCTCGATGCGCAGCGCGGTATCGAAGTCCACCTGCGCGCCTTCGACCATGCAGGCCAGCGCGTATTCGGGCGCGGGGTAGAGGCCGCGCGTCTTCTGCTTCAGCACCGCGGGCGCCACGGCCAGCATGCCGGCGATCTTCGGGTTGGCGGGCGTGCCGCCCGGCATGCGGTAGTCCTTGGCGTCCCAGGGCTGCTGTGCCTGCGGATTCGCGGCGATCCAGGCGAGGGCCGCGGGGCGCAGCGCCGCGGCGTCGGCAACGAGTTCATGCACCAGTCCCAGCTCCAGCGCCTCGCGCGGCGAGAAGAGCCTGCTCTCCAGGATGTAGGGCTGCGCGCCCAGCAGCCCGAGCAGGCGCGTCATCTTCGTGATGCCAGATGCGCCCGGAATCAATCCCAGCGTGATCTCCGGCAGTCCGAGCTGGATCTTCGGGTTGTCGACGGCCACGCGGTGGTGCGCGGCCAGCGCCACTTCCCAGCCGCCACCCAGCGCCGCGCCATTGAGGCAGGCGACGACGGGCTTGCCCAGCGTCTCCAGCGTGCGGAAGTTCTTCTTGGTCTGTTCGATCTCGCGGAAGACCTGCGGCGCATCCTCCGGCTTCAGCCGCATCGTGCCCTTGAGGTCTGCGCCGGCGAAGAAGGTGCTCTTGGCGGAGGCGAGCACGATGCCGCGGATCGCGTCCTTGTCCTGTACCACCTGCTGCACGGCGGCCGTGAGGTCGTCCTGCCACTGCGCGCACATCGTGTTCACCGGCGAGCCGGGCTCGTCGAAAGTGAGGGTCGCGATGCCCTCGGCCAGTTCGTAGCGGATCGTCTTCATGGTCACTGGATATCCTCCCCCAGGCTCGTCCGCTGCGCGGCCTTCTCCTCTCCCCTCCGCAAGCGGAGGGGGCGAGCGCCTTCGGGCGGCCGTGCGGCGCTCACATCCGCTCCACGATGGTGGCGATGCCCATGCCGCCGCCGACGCACAGCGTCGCCAGCCCGTAGCGCAAGTTGCGCCTGTGCAGTTCGTCGATCAGCGTGTTGAGGATCATCGCGCCCGTCGCGCCCAGCGGATGGCCCATTGCGATGGCGCCGCCGTTCACGTTCACCTTCTCGTGCGGCACGCCCATCTCCTTCATGAAGCGCATGGGCACGGCGGCGAATGCCTCGTTCACCTCGAACAGGTCGATCTGGTCTATCGTCATGCCAGCTTTCGCGAGGGCCTTGCGCGCCGCGGGCATGGGGCCGGTGAGCATGATGGTCGGGTCGGCGCCGGACAGCGCCGCCGCCACGATGCGCGCGCGCGGCGTGAATCCGTGCGCCTTGCCGGCGGCCTCGCTGCCGACCAGCACTGCGGCCGCGCCATCGACGATGCCCGAGGAATTGCCGGCGTGGTGCACGTGGCGGATGCGCTCGACCTGCGGATAGCGGGCCAGGGCGACCTGGTCGAAACCCATGCCTCCGAGCTGCTCGAAGGCGGGCTTGAGCGCACCCAGGCCCTCCATGGTCGTGCGCGGCTTGATGAACTCGTCCTGCTCCAGGATCACCTGGTCCAGGAAATCCTTGACGGGCACCACGCTGCCGGCGAAGAAGCCGCCTTCGCGTGCCCTGGCTGCGCGCTGCTGCGACTCCAGCGCGAAAGCGTCGACGTCCTCGCGCGAGAAGCCCTCGATCGTCGCGATCAGGTCCGCGCCTATGCCTTGCGGCACGAAGGCCGTGGCCGAATTGGTCTCGGGGTCCTGCGACCACGCGCCGCCGTCGGAACCTATGGGCACGCGGCTCATGCTCTCCACGCCGCCGGCGACCACCAGGTCTTCCCAGCCGGAGCGCACCTTCTGCGCCGCCATGTTCACCGCTTCCAGGCCCGAGGCGCAGAAGCGATTGAGCTGCACGCCGCTGCAGCGCCAGTCCCAGCCCGCCTTCAATGCCGCGACCTTGGCGATCACCGATCCCTGTTCGCCGATCGGCGAGACGACACCCATCACGACGTCGTCGACCTGGCCCGTGTCGAAGTCATTGCGCCTCTGCAGTTCGGCGAGCACGCCCGCCAGCAGGTTGACCGGCTTCACCTCGTGCAGGCTGCCGTCCTTCTTGCCCTTGCCGCGTGGCGTGCGGATGGCGTCGTACACGTAGGCTTCGCTCATGGAGTCCTCCTGGCAATGCGCCGCAGTATAGGCGGGGGCACCAAGCAACTGCTCAGCATAAATGGAGGAGAAGCCGGCAACGGCTGTGCTGGACGGTGTCGCTCACGTGACGGCCTGCGGGTTTGCCTGAGACCGGTGCGGGAACTTGCAGGCCTAGATTGCCAGCGAGCCTGCGGGCTTCCACGCGGGCCCCACCAAGGAGACAACTGTGGTTCCCCAATCCCGAACGAAGAGACCGCCCCGCGCGGCCTGGCAGGCCCTGGGCCTCGTGCTCGTGACCGCCGCACTCAGCTCCTGCGGGGGCGGCGGCAACAGCGACAACGGAACGCCGCTGAGCATACGCACCGTGTCCAACCGCGCCGACCTGGTCAGCGACGGCGACGCGATGGTCGAAGTCACCGCGCCGCCGTCGCTGGCGAAGGCCGACCTCACCATCAAGCTCAATGGCACCGACGTGACGAGCGCGTTCGTCGACGAGGGCCAGGGCAAGGTCCTGGGCGTGCTCACCGGGCTGAAGGTGGGCAGCAACGTCGTGGAAGCCGCGCCCAACAAGGGATTCCCGGCGGGAGCCAGGCTGACGATCACGAATGCGGCACGCGGCGGCCCGGTGTTGTCGGGCGCGCAGATCACTCCCTATTACTGCGCGACGCCGACGCCGCAGCCGCAGTCCGGCAACACGCCGGCAACCAATGCGAGCGGCCTGTCCGGCCAGCCGGACGCGAACTGCAACATCGCGACCGAGACCAAGCTCTATTACCGCACCACGACGGCCAGCAGCGGAACGGGCGCCTGTTCCACCGCGCTGCCCGATCCGGTGTGGAACAGCGACGGCACCTCGGGCACCATCCCGCCGCAGCCCACGCCACCCGCCAATCCCTGCTGGAAGCCGTACACGGTGGGCACCACGCCCAGCGACATGGCGACGGCGACCACGGACAACGGCCAGGTCCTCCCCTTCGTCGTGCGCCTGGAGCGCGGCACGATGAACCGCGGCATCTATGACCTCGCCGTGCTGTTCGACACCACCAAGGCGTGGAATCCGGTGAGCCCGCAGGCGCAGTGGAACGGCAAGGTGTACTACAGCTTCGGCGCCAGCACCGGGCAGCCTCGCCGCCAGGCCCGCTCCACGGCGACCGCATGGAGCCAGACGGAGCTGCAGTTGCAGCGCGGATGGATCGTCGTGTCCAACAGCATGACCGACTCGCTGCGCAACTCCAACCGCGTGGTCATGGCGGAAACCGTCATGATGATGAAGGAGCACATCGGCGATACCTACGGCACGATCCGGTACACGCTGGGAACGGGCTGCTCCGGCGGTTCGATCAACTCCAACATGAACCTGTCGATCATGCCGGGCAACCTCGACGGCGTGGTCACCAACTGCACGTATCCGGACTCGGAAACGACCTCGATGGAAGTCGGGGACTGCACGCTGCTGGTCGAGGCGTACCAGAAGTCGCAGATGCTGGGCCTCTGGACCGGCATGACGCAGGCCGACATCAACGCGAAGAAGGCCGCGATCAACGGCCATCCCGACCAGACCGGTTGCCATGCCTGGTTCAACCTGTTCGGCAGCAACGGCAAGGCCGGCCTGTACAACTTGCGGCAGGTGACCGACCAGAACACCGGGGCGATCACGCAGTCGGCCACGCAGACCAACAACTGCGAGTTGCCGAATTCGGCGGTGTACGACCCGGCGAATCCCACCGCCACTGCGAGCCTGCCGCGCTGCAATGCCTGGTCATGGGCGGCCTCGATCTGGGGCACGGTGCCCGGATCTCCCGCGGCGAAGGACACGCGCGACAACGTCGGCGTGCAGTATGGCCTGGGCGCGCTGCTGGCCGGCAAGATCACGGCGGAGGAGTTCGTCACCCTCAACGAGGTCATCGGCGGCACCGATCGCGACACCACGCCGACGGCGGCGCGCACCACGGCCGATTCCGACGCGCTGCCCATCGCCTATCGCTCGGGCATCGTCGCTTCCGGCAAGAACCTGGCGAAGGCCGCCATCATCGACGAGCGCGGCTGGGACGATTCGCTGATCACGACGCCGCCCGGCGCCGTCCTGTTCGTGTCGCTGTTCGGCATACACCACCAGTGGTTCAGCCTGGCGATCCGCGACCGGATCACGCGCGACGCCGGCGACGCCAACAACCAGGCCTTGTGGCGTTTCGCGCGCGGGGCGATGCCGGCATCCCCGGCCATGAGCCTGGACGCGTTCAACCAGATGGACCAGTGGCTCACCACGCTCGTGACGGACACCAGCAACCGGCCCATAGAGCAGAAGGTGCGCGCGGCGCGCCCGGCGAGCTCGCAGGACTTCTGCTACCTCACCAGCGACACCTCGCAGACCAACAAGATCTTCGACCAGGCGACCTGCGATGCCGATCCCTTCCTGAAGCCGGCCGCGTCGCCGCGCCAGGTGGCGGGCGGCCCGCGCAGCGAGGATGTACTCAAGTGCCAGCTCAAGCCGCTGTCGCAGTTCGACTACCCGAACAACACCTTCACGCCGGCGCAGTTCTCGCGCCTGCAGGCGGTGTTCGCCGCGGGCGTGTGCGACTGGAGCAAGTCCGGTGTCGGCCAGCAGGCGGCGCAGAGCCCGCTGACGTTCAAGGCCGGCCCTGGCGGGCAGCCGCTGGGCGACGCACCGACGTCTTCGCGCCTGTGAGCGCTTAAGCTCGGGGCCGCTGTCCGCGAGGGCAGCGGCCTTTTTCTTTTGGGGACCCCAGGATGATCGAACGCACCTTGTTCAACGCCGACCACGAGGCCTTCCGCGACGCCTTCCGCCGCTTCGTGGACAAGGAAGTCGCGCCGTTCCACGCGGAGTGGGAAGAGCAGGGCTACGTGGACCGCGCCTTGTGGAACAAGGCGGGCGCCAACGGCTACCTGTGTCCGACCATGCCCGAGGTCCATGGCGGCGCGGGCGTCGACAAGCTCTACTCGGTCGTGCAGATGGAGGAACTCGCCCGCGGCGGCTTCACCGGCGTGGGCTTCGGGCTGCACAGCGAGATCGTCGCGCCCTACATCCTCCACTACGGCACGGAGGAACAGAAGCAGCGCTACCTGCCCCGGCTCGCCAGCGGCGAGATGGTGGGCGCGATCGCCATGAGCGAGCCGGCGGCTGGCAGCGACCTGCAGGGCATTCGCAGCACGGCGCTGCGGCAGGCCGATGGCAGCTACCTCCTGAACGGCAGCAAGACCTTCATCACCAACGGCTGGCACGCCGACCTGGTGATCGTGGTGGCGAAGACCGATCCCGCGGCGGGCGCGAAGGGGACCAGCCTGCTGCTGGTGGAGCGCGGCATGGCGGGCTTCGAGAAGGGCAAGCGCCTGAAGAAGCTGGGCCTGAAGGCGCAGGACACCTCGGAGCTGTTCTTCGACAACGTGCGCGTGCCGGCGGAGAACCTGCTGGGTGGCGAGGCGATGGTGAACCGCGGCTTCATCGGGCTGATGGAGCAGTTGCCCTGGGAGCGCCTGCAGATCGCGGTCACCGCCGTCGCCTCGTCGCAGGCCGCGATCGACTGGACGGTGCAGTACGTGAAGGACAGGCGCGTGTTCGGCCAGCCGGTGGCGGCCTTCCAGAACACGCGCTACAAGCTCGCCGAACTGCAGACCGAAGTGCAGGTGGCGCGCGTGTTCGTGGACAAGTGCCTGGAGCTGGTGCTGCGGGACAAGCTCGACACGGCGACGGCCAGCATGGCCAAGTACTGGACCAGCGACCTGCAGTGCAAGGTGATGGACGAATGCGTGCAGCTGCACGGCGGCTACGGCTACATGTGGGAAGTGCCCATCACGCGCGCCTATGCCGACGCCCGCGTGCAGCGCATCTATGGCGGTACCAACGAAATCATGAAGGAGGTCATCACGCGGGCCATGGGCTTGGGAGGAAAATAGGGCGCATGCTCCGAGCCCTGCACGACCTCTTCGATTCGCTTTCCGGTCCGTCCCTTTCTCCCGCCGAACAGGAGCACCAGTTGCAGCTGGCCACGGCCGTGCTCCTGGTGGAGGTGATGCGCGCCGATGCCTCCGTGCAGCCCGTGGAGCGCGCGGCCATCCTCGCGGCGCTGCACCGGCAGTTCCCGCTGGAGCCCGACGCGCTGCAGAGGCTGCTGCAGCTGGCCGAACAGACCTCGCGCACGGCCAACGACTTCTTCGCCTTCACTTCGACGATCAACGAACGCTTCAGCCAGGAGCAGAAGATCCGCGTCGTCGAGTTCATGTGGCAGGTCGCCTACGCGGACGGCAGGCTGGACGAGGGCGAGAACCACGTGATCTCGCGCGTCGCGGGCCTGCTGCACGTCACGCACGGCGAGTACATAGCCGCCAAGCTCAGGGCGAAGCAGGCCGCCGGCCTGGGCGCGCCCTGAGGACGACCGGCGGCGCTTGACGGCGCGGCGTGCTTCCATAAACTTAACCCCTTGGTTAAGTAAGGAGGTCGCATGCTCTACACCGGCAGCTGCCATTGCGGCGGCATCCGATTCCAGGTCGAAGGCGTGGTCGACAGCGGGCTCGCCTGCAACTGCTCCATGTGTGCGCGACGCGCGTCGCTGCTGTGGTTCGCGCCGCGCGAGAAGCTGCGCCTGCTCACGAGCGAGGACGGCGTGTCGACCTACCTGTTCAACAAGCACGTGATCGAGCATCGCTTCTGCGCGAAATGCGGCATTCACGCCTTCGGCGAAGCGAAGGGGCCCGACGGCCGCGCGATGGCGGCCGTCAACCTGCGCACGCTGGAGGACTTCGACGTCGCCAGCGTGCCCGTGAAGCACTACGACGGCCGCTCGAAATAAGGAGGCGGCCATGGAATTCGCAAGCAAGATTGTTCCCTGCCTCTGGTTCGACAAGGAGGCGGAAGATGCGGCACGGTTGTACACGGGCATCTTTCCCGGTGGCCGCATCACCGGCACCAGCCACTACTTCAAGAGCGGCGAGGATGTGCACGGCAAGCCCGCGGGCTCGGTGCTGGCGGTGTCCTTCGAGCTGGCGGGCGTGTCCTTCACGGCCTTGAACGGAGGCCCGGTGTTCCGCTTCAACGAAGCCGTCTCGCTGCAGGTGATGTGCGACACGCAGGAGGAACTGGACCACTACTGGTCGCGGCTTACCGAGGGCGGCGATCCGGCCGCGCAGCAGTGCGGCTGGCTCAAGGACCGCTTCGGCCTCTCGTGGCAGGTGACGCCCAAGGCGCTGCTCGAGATGATCACCGACCGCGACCCGACGAAAGCCGAACGTGCCTTCGCCGCCATGATGAACATGAAGAAGCTCGACATCGCGGCCCTGCGCCGCGCCTACGCAGGAGGCTGACATGGATCCCGTGGTGCACTTCGAAATGCCCTACGACGACGCCGCCCGCATCGCGCGCTTCTACGAACAGGTGTTCGGCTGGAAGCTGCAGGTGTTCGGCGCCGAGATGGGCCACTACGTCCTCGCGACCACCGCGGAAGCGGACGCCATGCCGGACGGCAAGCGCGGCGCCATCAACGGAGGTTTCTTCCCGCGCAAACCCGACATGCCCGGCCAGCACCCTTCGGTGGTGATCTCCGTCGCCGACATCGAGGTTGCGATGAAGAACGTGCAGCGGGCCGGCGGCGAGGTGCTGGGCACGCCCATGGCGATTCCCGGCGTGGGCCAGTACGTCGCCTTCCACGATACCGAGGGCAACCGCGTCAGCCTGCTGCAGGCGCTGCCGCGCTCCTGAGCGCAGGCGGATGAAGGCGGCCGCCGATCTCGACCAGGTATTCTGGGCGCTGTCGGATGCGACGCGGCGCCACGTCATCGCGCGGCTCACGAGCGGCGGCGCCAGCATCACGGAGCTCTCGCGGCCGCATGGCATGTCCTTGCCCGGCTTCATGAAGCACCTGCGGGTGCTGGAGGAGGCGGGCCTGCTGGTGCGGGCGAAGGAAGGACGCACGGTGCGCTGCGAACTGGCGCCGCGGGCGCTGGAGGGTGCGGCGATGTGGCTGGCGCAGTACGAGCAATTCTGGAGCGGCCGGCTCGACGCGCTGGGCCGCTACCTGTATCACCAGCAGGAGGTGCATCCGTGGACCGACCCGCCGAAGCGCAAGCGCAACTCCGCATCGCGCGCCGCTACCCCGTCGCCGCCGAAGAAGTCTGGCAAGCCTGGACCGACCCGCAAGCGCTGAGCGCGTGGTTCGGCCCCGGCGATCCGCACTCCGTGCTGCTGGCGGAATTGGACGTGCGCCCGGGCGGCAAGTACCGCGTCCGCTTCCGCACGCAGGACGGCGAGGAGCACGAGGTGGGTGGCACGTACGAAATCGTCGAGGCGCAACGGCGCCTCGTCTTCACCTGGGCGTGGCACAGCACCCCGGAACGCGTGTCCCGCGTGAGCGTGACGCTCCAGCCCGTGCCTGGAGGCACGGAGCTGGAACTGCTGCACGATCGCTTCCACGACGTGACCGCCCGCGAGAATCACCGGCGCGGCTGGACCGCCACGATCGCGAAGCTCGACGCGTGGATCAGTAGCGGTTCGGATCGCGCGGATAGCGGTCGTCGCGGTTGATCACGCCGTCGCCGTCGCGGTCGCCATAGGGGCCGCGGCGGCCGTTGTCGTATTGCGCGTAGCCGTCCGCGCGCACCCAGTTGCCGGCCTGCAGGTACCAGGACCCGTCACCGCGCTGCTCCCAGTGCGCGGCCCGCCAGGCGTAGCCCGGGCGAGCCGCGACGAAGGCGCCGCCGTGCCACAGGTAGCGGCCATCCTCGAAGGTGTAGTAACCGGGCGCCCAGACCTCGCCCACGCGCGGGGCCGGCACGGCTTCGTAGACAGGCGCCGGCGGTGGCGACTGCACCACGTAGCCGGGGCTGCTCACCGTCGCGGCACCCCCGTAGTACGGCGCACCGCCATAGGCGTAGGGAACGGTCCCGGCCACGACGGCAGGGGAGGCCTGCGCCACGGAGGCCAGGCCCATCAGCGAGCCGGCGGCCAGGGCCGCGGCCAGCAGGGTCTTCTTGCAGTTCATGGGGTACTCCTTGTCAGATGAGGACAAGGTGCGGCCGCGCTGATGCGAATGGCATCGGACCGCTGCGGGTCTGCTCGTGGGCGTTGTCTGGCTTGGGCCGCGGCAGCGGCGGGGATCAGCTGCGCGGGACGGGGCAGGCCGATGCGGCCGCCAGCTGCTGGCACGGCGGCAGGACCACGGGCGAGACGGTGGCAGCGCGCGCAGGCATGGTCGTGAGGTACATCGCCGTGGCGACGGTGCCGATCGCGACGACGAGGGTGCCGAACAGCAGGTACCACGGCCAGCTGATCGTGGGATGGAGGTAGGCCCACAGGTGGCGCGGCACGGCGGGAGTGGCGGGAAGGGGACGCGCCGTGCGCTCGGCGCGGCGTATCCACAGGTCGTGCTCGGCGCGGCGGTGCGCATCGGAGAGCACGTCGTAGGCCGCGTTGATGGCCGCCATCGCCCGCACCGCATTGGCGTTGCCCGGCATCTTGTCCGGGTGGTACTTCTGCGCCAGCTTGCGGTAGGCGCTGCGCACCCGCTCGGGCGGTGCGTCGCGCTCGACCTGCAGCACGTCGTAGTAGGTGGGCATGGTCTCGGCCATCGCTACGATTTTCATAGCTTCGTCCGCGCGGCGTCCAGCAAAAGCTTCCATCGTCCTGCGCGGTGTGGGTTCGGTGCTACAAAAAGAGCAGCTTGCGCGGGCTTCACGCCCAGCGATGCCGCAGGAACGAGGTCACGAACAGCCGCGGCACGGGCAGGTGGTCACGCTGCCGCTGTTCCGCGAGGCTGCGCGCATGGCGCGGCAGGTACGAGATCTCGTTGCGCGCTTCGAGCGCCACCGCGCTCAACGCGCCTTCGAGCGAGTGGTGCTGCTCCCCGCCGAAGATCTTGAAGGCGCAGTCCGCATCCCAGTACGACTCGGGCTTCGTCCAGCACACCTTCGCATAGCTGCAATAGCGTTCGCCATCGCCCATGGGCGCTGCATACGCCGCCAGGTAGAAGCCGTTGACCGGCCCCCAGATCCTTTCCATGGTGTTCTCCCTGTACTGCTTCTCTGGGCCGGGAGTGTGCGTCAGCAGGTGCTGGGCCGTGGGCCCTGGGACAACGATTTGCGGCGAGGTCCTACATGCCTCAGCCATTGGCGCAAAGCGGGAGTCCGCCTTCGGACGTCCGTATCCGGGAGTCCTCAATCCGACAGCGCGCGCATCTCGCGGATCAGATCCGACTTGCCCTCGAAGCCGATCCCCGGCAGGTCCGGCATCGTGACGAAGCTGTCCTGCACCTTCACGCCATCGGGGAAGCCGCCATAGGGCTGGAACAGGTCGGGGTAGGACTCGTTGCCGCCCAGGCCCAGGCCGGCCGCGATGTTCAGGGACATCTGGTGGCCGCCGTGCGGGATGCACCGGGCGGGCGACCAGCCGTGCTGCCGCAGCATGTCCAGCGTGCGCAGGTATTCGACCAGGCCGTACGACAGCGCGCAGTCGAACTGCAGCCAGTCGCGGTCGGGGCGCATGCCGCCGTAGCGCACCAGGTTGCGCGCGTCCTGCATGGAGAACAGGTTCTCGCCGGTCGCCATGGGGTTGGTGTAGTAGTTGCGCAGCACGGCCTGCAACTCGTAGTCCAGCGGGTCGCCGGCTTCCTCGTACCAGAACAGGTTGTAGGGCTGCAGCGCCTTCGCGTACGCGATCGCCGTGTCCATGTCGAAGCGGCCGTTGGCGTCCACGCACAGGCGCTGGCCGTCGCCCAGGATGGACAGCACGGACTCGATGCGGCGCTGGTCCTCGGCCAGCGAGGCGCCGCCGATCTTCATCTTCACGACGGAGTAGCCGCGATCGAGGTAGCTGCGCATCTCGTCCGTCAACTGCGCGTCGTCCTTGCCCGGGTAGTAGTAGCCGCCCGCCGCGTACACGAACACCTTGCGGTTCACCTTGCCGTCACCGTAGCGGTCGGCCAGCAGCTGGAACAGCGGCTTGCCCTCGATCTTGGCCACCGCATCCCACACGGCCATGTCGATGGTGCCGATGGCGACCGAGCGCTCGCCGTGTCCGCCCGGCTTCTCGTTCCTGAACATCGTGTCCCACACCTTGTGCGGATCGAGGATGCCGCGCCCGTCCAGCAGGGACTCTGGCTTTGCTTCCGTGATGCGGGGCAGGAAGCGTTCGCGCATCAGCTGGCCCTGGCCGTAGCGGCCGTTGGAATTGAAGCCGTAGCCGACCACGGGCTTGCCGTCGCGGACCACGTCGGTGATCACGGCGACGAGGCTCAGCGTCATCTTGCTAAAGTCGATGTAGGCGTTCCGGATCGGGGACGCAATGGGGACGGTCTTCTCGCGGATTTCGACGATCTTCATGGTGGCTCCTTGCTGCGCCGATGATCGCCAAAGCCGGCCGCCAACGCCAATGCCTGTTTTCTTGCGTTCCATGCCCGCACGGCACCGCCCATGAACCTGTCCTGGCTCGAAGATTTCCTGGCGCTCGCCGCCACCGGCAACTTCTCGCGTGCCGCCGAAGAGCGCCACATGACGCAGCCTGCCTTCAGCCGCCGCATCCGCGCGCTGGAGGAATGGCTGGGCGTGGACCTGTTCGACCGCAGCACGCAGCCCGCGCGCCTTACCGCCGCCGGCGACTGGTTCCTGCCGCAGGCGCAGGACCTGATCGCGCGCGTGGCCGGCCTGCCGCCGCAGGCGCGCGCGCACGCCGAGGCGAACGCCACGACGCTGCGTCTCGCGGCCACGCACGCGCTGTCCTTCACCTTCGTGCCGCGCTGGCTGCAGTCGCTGGAGGCGCACACCGCCGGCGGACCGATCCGGCTGGTGTCGGACGTGCTGCAACGCTGCGAGGCGCTGCTCGCGCAAAGCCAGGTCCAGTTCGTCATTGCCCACGCGCCGGCCGGAGGACGCGGCGAGCTCGATGCGGCCGGCGTGCCCTCCGTGGTCGTCGGCCAGGACATGCTGCTGCCGGTCCATGCGCCCGGCGCGCCGGAGCGGGCGCTGCTCGGGTTCAGCGACGAGTCCGGGCTGGGGCGCATCGTGCGGCAGGCACTGGGCAACGAGCTCGCGGCGGCCGGCTTGCAGACCGTGTTCACCGCCTACCTGGCTTCGGTCCTCAAGAGCATGGCCATCGAAGGGCGCGGCCTGGCGTGGCTGCCGCAGTCGCTGATCCAGGACGAGCTCACCGCGCGCAGGCTGCAGGTCGCCGGGCCCATGCACTGGCGGTTGCCGGTGGAGGTCCGCCTGTACCGCGACCCGCGGTCGCTGCCGGCCTACGCGGAGGCGTTCTGGCGCGCGGCCGCTGCGGCCGCGGCCTGAGCGCGGCGCTCAGAAGATGTCGGGCTCGCCCGCCGCTTCGCCGAACTCCGTGCGCAGGAAATCCATGTCGCACCCCTGGTCCGCCTGCAGGATGTGCTGCGTGAACATCCAGCCGTAGCCGCGCGCGAAGCGTGGGGGAGGTGGTTTCCACTCGGCGCGGCGGCGCGCGAGCTCGGCGTCGTCGATCTCCACGCGGATGCTGCGCTTCGGGACGTCCACGGCGATGCGGTCGCCGGTGCGCACGAGCGCGAGGTTGCCGCCGACGAAGGCTTCCGGCGCGACGTGCAGCACGCAGGCGCCGTAGCTGGTGCCGCTCATGCGCGCGTCGCTGATGCGCAGCATGTCGCGCTTGCCTTCCTTCAGCAGCTTGACCGGCATCGGGATCATTCCCCACTCGGGCATGCCGGGACCGCCCTTGGGGCCCGCGTTGCGCAGCACGATCACATGGTCTTCGGTGACATCGGCGCCCGGGTCGTCCAGCATCTTCTTCAGGCTGGGATAGTCGTCGAACACGACCGCGGGGCCGGAGTGCCGCAGGAACCTGCTGCTCATGGCCGACGGCTTGATCACGCAGCCGTCGGGCGCGAGGTTGCCGCGCAGCACCGCGAGCGCGCCTTCCGCGTACACCGGCTCGTGCAGCGGCCGGATCACGTCGTCGTCGAAGCACGGCGCGCCTTCGATGTTCTCGCCCAGCGTGCGGCCGTTCACGGTGCGCTGGTCCAGCCGCAGGAAGGGCTTGATGCGCGACATGAGCGCGGGCAGGCCGCCGGCGTAGTGGAAGTCCTCCATCAGGTAGGCGCTCGTGCCGTTCGGGCGGATGTTGGCCAGCACCGGCACTTCGCGGCTGATGCGGTCGAAGTCGTCGAGGCCCACGTCGTGGCCGGCGCGGCGCGCCTGCGCGATGACGTGGATGATCGCGTTGGTGGAGCAGCCCAGCGCCATCGCCACCGTGATCGCATTGAAGAAGGCCTCGCGCGTCTGGATCATCGACGGCCGCAGGTCTTCGTTCACCATCTCCACGATGCGCCGGCCGCATTGCGCCGCCATGCGCTGGTGGCCGGCCTCCACGGCGGGGATGGACGCGGCGCCGGGCAGCGTCATGCCGATCGCCTCGGCGATCGAGGTCATGGTGCTGGCCGTGCCCATGGTCATGCAGGTGCCCGCGCTGCGTGCGATGCCGCCCATGATGGCCTGCCACTGCGGCTCGTCGATCGTGCCGGCGCGGCGCTCGTCCCAGTACTTGAAGGCGTCGGACCCGGAGCCGAGTGTCTGCCCGCGCGCCATGCCGCGCAGCATCGGTCCCGCCGGCAGGAAGATGGCGGGCACGTCGGCGCTGGTGGCGCCGAGCAGCATCGCGGGCGTGGTCTTGTCGCAGCCGCCCATGAGGACCACGCCGTCCACGGGATAGGCGCGGATCATCTCCTCCACTTCCATCGCCAGGAAGTTGCGATAGAGCAGGGCGGACGGCTTGATGATCGCCTCGCCCAGCGAGACGGTGGGCAACTCCAGCGGGAAGCCGCCCGCCTGCAGCACGCCGCGCTTGACCTCGTCGGCCCGCTGCTTGAAATGCTGGTGGCAGGGGTTGTAGTCGTTCCAGTTGTTCAGGATCGCGATGACGGGCTTGCCTTCCCAGTCCTTGGCCTCGTAGCCCATCTGCATGATGCGCGAGCGATGGTTGAAGGAGCGGAAGTCGTCGCGATCCAGCCAGCGCTGGCTGCGGAGTTTCTGCAGGCGTGCCATGCGCGTAGTGTGCCCGCTCCGGCGCGGGACGCCGTCCCGGTCAGCAGTCGCCGCGGTGGTAGTTCTGCCAGCACAGCTCGCGCACGCGGGCCTTGTCGCGTTCCGTGCGCAGGCGGGCTTCGGCGGCGGCGCGCCGTTCCTGGTCCTGGCGGGCGGCTTCCTGCCGCTGCTGCTCGTAGGCTTCCTGCCGGCGAGCGTTGTATGCCATTGCCTCCTGCATCCGCATTGCGGCCTGCGCGCGGGCGTCGGCGCTGTGCGACTCGATCGCGAGCCGCCGCTCGTTGTCTTCGGCCTGCCTGGCCTGCTGCGCGCGCAGTTCGGCCAGGCGTTCGTCCTGTTCGCGCTTGCGGTCCGCGGCTTCGGCTGCCGCCTTCTTTGCCGCGAGCTCCAGGGCTGCCTGCTCCTTGCGCGCCTGCGCCACGCGCCATTGCTGGAACGCGCCGGCACCGAACAGGGCGGCCGCCAGCACCAGGCCGATCACGATCATGCGGCCCATGCCGGAAGGCTCGGCTTCCACGATGACGGTGCGGGGGCGCGGCTTCGCCGCGGTCCCGGCCTGCAGCTTGCGGTCGTGTGCCGCCCGTGCTTCCGGGTCGCGCAGGACCTTGTACGCCTCCTTGATCTCGCCGAAGCGCAGCAGCGCGCCTTCTTCCTCCGCGAGCCGCTGCCGCGGGAACTGCCGTTCGGACTTGCGGAAGGCCGATTCGATTTCGTCGGGCGTGGCGTTGCCGGGAACGCCCAGCACCAGGTAAGCGGATCGCATGCGTCTCCCGATTCAGTGCTGCTGGCTGCGCGCGGCGGCCGCTCGCGCGCGCGCATCGGCGGCGCGCGCTTCCATTTCCGCGCGGCGTGCGTCGAACTCGGCGCGCCGGGCGTCGGCTTCCGCCTGCGCGAGCGCCCGGCGCGAGGCCGCGTCCGATTCGGCGGCCACGCGCGCATTGGCGGCGCCCGGGTTCGACATCTCCGCTTCGGTGGCATAGCCGTGGCTGCGCTTGTACGCCATGCACTGGGTTTCGAACTGCGAACGCACCTCGCGTTCGGTGCCGCTGGAATTCTTGACGACGATCAGCACGTCACGCAGCACGCTCTTGTTGTAGCGGCTGATCTTCTGTTCCTGCATCTCGGCCAGCAGCTTGTCCATCGGCTCGCCGCGGGCCATGCGCCGCCACCACACGATCGCCTCGCCGGCGACCTGCGCGCAGTCACGGTCGGTGTGGGCATTGACCTGCTCGATGGAGAAGGTGCCCTGGACGCTGGAGAATCGTTGCTGGACGTCGGTCGATTCGCAGGGACGGTCCTGGATCACCTTTCCGCACTTGAACATTTCCGCCGCGGCGCTGCCGTCCGTGGTCGCAGCGAGCAGCAGCGTGGCGAGCACGGCCATCCATGCGCGGCTCCGCCCGCGCGTCGTCCCGTCGACGTTCATCCTCTTCCCCTCTTGTGCGCCTCTTCTTTGGGAGGCCCGTGCACTGTAAGGGGGATGGCCCGCGGCGGTACCTCCGCCATTTGGGTGATTGCCGTCCACGTGCGCCATGTCCCCCGATGGCGTGGGGGCGCGGCGGCGTCACGGTGCGCGGTCCTCGGCGCGGGCGCACAATAAAAAATCCCCCGGGGCCGCGGAGGCCCCGAGGGGATAAGTAGCCGGGAAAGAAACTTGAAAAAGAACCCGGCTCAATTACTCAGATTGCACAACCCGTGCCTGGGTTCCCTTCAGGGTGCGAGCGCAGCGGTGCGGCGCAATGGCGACAGGCCCTTCGTGAATTTGTCACGACGCCGTCCACGCCCGAGCCAGCGAAACATTTTCGAACTCGCGTCTCAGGAACCCTTTCTGTAGGATGACTCTGACAAGAGTCGCCTCCCCCGGGAGGCTCCCTTGAACCATTTTCGTGCTGGCGCATCGGTCGCGCCAGCCGCTTTCCGAGCAGGAACACGATGTCCGAACTCGCCGCCAAGGAAGACTCCGCGGATACCGCCACCGGCGCATCCCCGCCCAGCGTCTGGCTGAACTTCAAGAAGTTCGGCGCCCGGCTCTCCGACTGGTTCAGTGTCCAGTCCACGGCCCTCAAGGCCGTGGTGCTGGCGGTGGCCATCCTCATCCCCGTCACCGGGGTCTATTCCTTCGTCGTGTGGCAGCGCCAGGCCGCGGTCGCCGAACAGGTCAAGGCCATGGCGGGCCAGACCGGCGCCGACGCGATGTGGACCTTGAACGACAAGCTGCCGGTGGTCTTCGGCGCCGGCTCGGTGCTCGGCTTCATGGAGCAGAACCCCGTCGACCGCATCACGGTGATCTACAAGCCGCTGATGTGGAACGTGTCCGAGCGCATCGTGCTGATCGAGTCGCAGGGCAAGCAGTATGCGTACTACCCCAGCGACATGGAGACCAAGATCTTCACGGACAAGGCGGTGAACGCGTCCTGGGGCAGCAAGATGGTGTTCATCCCGCGCTCGGAGCTCTCGGCGTCCAGCCAGGACATGCTGGAGAAACTCGACGAGCGCTTCTCCGGCGCGCGCCCGCAATCCGAGAAGGAGGGCTGGAAGGCCGGCGTGAGCGGCGTGCTGTCGGCGGCGCTGACGCTCGGCCTGCTTGGTTTCCTCGCCTTCCATCTCAAGGGCCAGTTCAAGTCGCTGCGCTTCATCGAGCCGAGCCAGGTGCAGGGATCGATCGAGGATCTCGTCGGCATGGACGACATCAAGACCGAGGTGCGCCAGATCAAGGACCAGTACGAGCGGCGCGCCGAGTACGCGGAGTACGGGATCAACAAGCCGTTCAACGTCATGTTCAGCGGTCCCGCAGGCACCGGCAAGACCAAGCTCGCGAGCTACCTCGCCAAGGAGCTGGGCCTGCCCATCCTGTTCCACTCCGCGGCGAACCTGGAGACCGGCTACGTCGCCGGCGGCTCCAACACGCTCGCGCGCATCGCCTCCATGGCCAAGCGCCGCCGCCGCTGCATCGTCTTCCTCGACGAGGCGCAGGACCTGTTCATGAAGCGCGGCGGCCACCGCAAGTTCGACGACGACACGCAGAACATGCTGCTGGCCATCCTGGACGGCGTGCGCACCAAGAGCGACGCCGAGATCATCTGGATCGTGGCCTCCAACTTCAACAGCGAGTCCATGCCCATGGACGAAGCCATGCTGCGCCGCTTCCAGATGAAGGTGGACTTCCGCCTGCCGAACAAGGAAGAGCGCCACGCCATCATCGGGCACTACCTGCAGGAGCGCTCGGAGAAGGTCGCCCCAGAGCTGGACCTGCGCCACATGGTGGAGGTCACCGAGGGCCGCAGCCCCGCCGACCTGGAGACCATCGTCAACCAGGCGGGCATCACCGCGGTGCAGGCCGGCGGCCTGATCGACGCCGACACGCTGATGCAGGCCGCCGAGCGCGTGCTGGTGGGCAACGTCAACTCCAACGCCACGAAGGAGCGCGAGCGCGACCGCCGCATCATCGCCGTGCACGAGTGGGGCCACTTCCTGGTGGACTTCGAGCTGGAGCGCAAGCGCGCCGGCAACGACTGGGAAAGGATCCTGGGCGAGATGAAGACGATCAAGATCTCGCTGAAGGCCAACCCGCGCAACAACGCGCTGGGCTTCGTGTTCCACAAGCAGGGGGCCAACCTGCTGAAGACCAAGGCCGACATCGAGCACGACGTCCGCGTGCTCCTCGGCGGCATGGCCAACGAGGAACTGTTCTTCGGCGAAGAGGGCACCACCAACGGCGCCCACAACGACATCACGCGCGTCACCAAGCTCCTGCACCACGCCGTCGCCGAGATGGGCATGTACCGCAAGACGCGCCTGAACTTCGGCGCGCTGAACGACTCGGGCAACCGCACGGTGGACGAGGAAACGCGCTCGATCATGGAAATGCAGAGCGAACGCCTCTACGGCGAGACCAAGGCCACGCTGGCCCGCCTGAAGCCGCTGACCGAACACCTCGCCGGCAAGCTGATGGACCAGGGAGAGATGAGCCTGAAGGACGCGCTGCACGAGATCCGCTCCTTCGAGGCCGCCTGCCACAGCTTCGACAGCCGCGTGGGCCTCAACGGCGCCGGCAACGCGCTGCCGGCGCCCGACGCCGCGGCCTGAACGCAGGGCGCTCCACGAAAAAGGCGGCCCGCGGGCCGCCTTTTTTCTTTTGCCGTTGCCGGCTTATTTCTTCGCGGGCTTGCTGGCGGATCCGGAGGGCGCGGTGCTGTCGCCGCCGCCGGCGTTCGGGGGCGGCACGCCCAGGCGCTTGGCCATGCTGTCCTCGAGGCCGCGGAAGCGCTGCTCCACCTGGGGACGCGTCTCGGCGATCACCTTCTCGGCGAGCGCGCGCTGGATGTCCACGCCGACCGCCTGGAACTTCGCGAGCACGGGCGATTCGAGCAGGGCCACGACCTGCTTGAGTTCGTCCTCGGTGAACTTCTCTTCGAGCAGCGGGCCGATCACGGTCGGCGCGAGCTTGGTCGCGCGGTCGCGCACGATGGGCACCGTCTCCTGCACGAATTTGCGGGTGTCCTCCTGGATGCCCTTGGCGACGGCGTCGCGCTTTTCCGGCGGCACGCGCTGCTGCAGGGCCTGGTCGGCGCGCTCCAGCAACGGGCCCAACGGCTCCTGCACCAGGGTCTGGGCCATGTTGTCGATGGCGGGTTGCTGGATCTTCAGGATGCGCGCGACCAGTTCCTTCTTGGCGGGAGAGGAGGGCGTGGCGCTCTGGGCATGGGCGCCGGCACAGGCGGCGGTGATCGCGAGGATCAACAGGGATTTCTGGAACATCGGTCCAGTGTAATCCCTGGCTCTTGCGCCACCCTGACCCTTCAGGTGCTCGGGCCTTCGCGCCGGCGGCGCGCGCCCAGGCGCCGCGTCGCGCGGCGTTGCGCGGGATCGGCGGTGGCCACCGGGCGGGCGATGACTTCGGTGATGTCCACGGGCATCCGCGGCGCGTCCTTGCGGACGTGGTCCCAGGCTTTGCGGGCCAGCCCGCCGGTGATGGCAATGACGATCAGCTTGCGCAGCAGCATGGGCATTCTCCTTGGATGCATGCATGGTCGGGCGCGACGGCGTAGGCGCGTGTAGTCGCGGCGCCATGGCGGGGGCAGGACGCGCGGTGGGTCGGCCGTGGTGCTTCCTACAGCCGCGCCAACCGGGCGCGCACGTGATCGCGCAGGGTCGTCCTGCCGCGGCCTTGCGACCCACCGCCTACTCTGGAGACATCGGCAAGGAGGAACTGACCATGTCGGAAGATGCAAACAAGATGGGCGCCGAGGCGCTGCTGATCCACCTGGAACCCGAGTGGGAGCGCCGCAACTGGTGCAAGTGGCTGGGCTGCAGCGAAGCCGAACTCGAGCACGCGGTGGCCTACGTCGGCCACGACCCGGACAACGTGCGCCGCTTCCTGCGCCAGGCGCGCTGAGCGGATTCAGGGCCGGCGATCGGCCGGCTCGGGCCGCCCGCCGCCTCGATCCCGCGGCAGCTGCGCATCGCGCTTGCGCTCCTGCTGGATGAGTTTCTCCAAGGCGCTACGGGCGCCTTCGCCACTTTCTCCCGCGCCGGGGCCCGCCTCCGTGACTGCGGAGCGCTCGGCCGGCTGCGTGCTGTCGACTGCGATGTCCATGAGTACTGCCTTTGCGGGCCCCGACTTCGCCCGCTGTGCCATACAACGGGCCAAGCTGTGCGGCGAGGACGGCAGCACGACAAGAAGCATGTAGAAGGGTTACGGCTTGTGTCGGTACGGGACAGGGCCGCGGCCCGACCCTAGACTCATGGGGACAGTGGAAGACGGCATCCTGCATCTCGACGAATCCAGTGCGCGCCGCCTGGTGCTGGTGCGCGCCATCGAGGCCGCCGATCCGCAAGGGCGGCTGTTCAGCGAAGCCGAACGCGAACAGGCCGAGCGCGAAGCGCTCGACGCCAGCCGGCAGGGTGGCGGCCGCATCGACCTGCCCGAATACCTGCAGCAGCGCGCGCGCCGCGTGCTGGCGACGGTGGAGTTGCGCAATCCCCGCCTCGCCGCCCTGCAGCAGCCCGAGTCCTGGCGGTCCATGCTGCTGTTCGCTCTGCCGCTCGGCGCGTGCGTCCTGGGC